>CAACXC010000037.1_pt1 | contig 115266 bp, 109 predicted proteins | sample 2275831 | NCBI WGS metagenome assembly CAACXC01 (sample SAMEA5312476, study PRJEB27640) | indoor metagenome | biome: indoor environment; feature: uncontrolled; material: tiles wood | place: Germany | collected 2014-07-07
TAGAGGCATCGCTGCCACCGCGCTGCTGAGTGATTCCCATTGCCCACATGATCACAGTAGATTTGGACTGATGAATCATCGTTGCTACTTCAATTAATTCTTCTTGAGTCAGCCCTGTATGTTTGACTGCATAATCCAATGTATATTTTTCGAGACTGCTGACGAGTTCATCGAAATGATTAACATGCTGATCGATAAATGCCTGGTCCTGCCAGCCGTTATCGATGATGTATTTAGTAACAGCATTCAACCATACTAAATCGGAAGCCGGATTAGGACGGATAAACATATCAGCACGTTCTGCCAGTTCATGTTTGCGTAAATCAGAAACGATAAGTTTTGAACCACGTACTTTTTGAGCGCTCTTGACACGCGTAGCAATGACGGGGTGGGCTTCAGCTGTATTAGTGCCGATACCGATAATGAGGTCAGCACTGCCGATATCTGTAATAGAACCAGAGTCACCGCCGTAACCGACTGTACGCCATAAGCCCAACGTCGCGGGCGACTGACAGTAGCGCGAACAGTTATCCACATTATTAGTGCCGATTACAGCACGGGCAAGTTTCTGCATTAAATAGGATTCTTCATTTGTACATTTGGAAGAAGTGATGAATGCGAGACGTTCTGGTCCGCGAGTTTGAAGTATATCCATGAAGTTTTTAGCAATTAGATCATAGGCTTCGTCCCAAGTACCTTCTCTGAATTCACTGCCTTCACGAATCAACGGCTTTGTCAATCGTTCGCCGGAATTGATGAAATCCCAGCCGAACTTACCTTTGACACACGTAGAAATCTGATTGGCAGGGGCATCGGGTGACGGTTCGACTTTAAGAATGTCTCGACCTTTTGTCCATACTTCAAATGAACAGCCGACCCCGCAGTATGTACAAACTGTTTTTGTCTTCTTGATTCTATCTTCACGCATCTCTGCTTCAATGTCTGATATCGCCATCAGCGGTGTGTAACCTGTTTCGACAGCTTTTGTTACGTCAACTGCAGGTCGAAAAGCATTTTTAAGCATACCCGTCAGGAATCCGGCTTCACCTTCCATGCCGACTTCCATCATCGCATTACATGGGCAGACGGTTGAACAGTGGCCGCAGTTAACACATGACGATTCATCGATCATCGTCGATCCATTACCGTCCCAGATGACACGTGGACGTTCAAGTTCCCAGTCGATCATTAATGTTTCGTTCACTTGTACATTTTGACAAGCCTGTACGCAACGGCCGCATAGGATACACTGGTCAGGATCATAGCGATAGAACTTCCCGCGGTTGACAGGTGCTCCTTTTGGCGACTGATGGGTCGCCTGATGATCGATTTTTAATTGTTTGACTGTATTATGGACGGTACAGTTGCCATTGTTGAAATCACAGACTGTGCAGTATAGTTCATGATTATGCAGTACTCTATCCATCGCAATCATCTGTGCTTCGAATGCATCGCTCGTGCCTGTTCTGACGACATCCCCATCTTGCAGTTCAGTACTACATGCGCGCACAAGTTCCCCGTTGACTTCAATGATACAGGCGTCACACGTTTCAATAGCACCGAGATCCGGATGATAGCACAGTGCAGGTACTTCAATACCTTGCCATTTTAAATAATCCAGTAAGTTGCACCGGGGGACATCCATGGGTTTACCGTTAAGAATAATACTGACAGCTTGAGTAGTTGTTTCTTTCATTTTTAACCCCTCTTTCAATCAGAATAGAAAACTTTATGCCTATTACTAATTATAAGTTTTCTGAGAATTATTACAAATCATTGCCGACTGACAGGTTAAAAAGTATAAAAAAAAGACCACGAAACGTGGTCAAAAACTATTAAAAAACTTGTTCTACTTCTACAACTCCTGGTACTTCTTCTAGAAGGGCACGTTCAATACCTGCTTTCAATGTGATAGTAGAAGAAGGACAAGTACCGCAGGCACCAAGAAGACGCAATTTAACAATTCCATCTTCAACATCGACTAATTCACAGTCACCACCATCACGTAACAGGAAAGGACGAAGTTTTTCAAGTACGTCATTCACTTCATCAAACATTGTTTGTTGTTCTGTAGTCATGAGAGACTCCTTTCATTGTAGTCTAGCTAATAGTATAATTACTATATCATATTTTATCGGAATGGTTAAGGGGGATGCATGTGAATTCTATTAAAGTTAATGTATATGGTGCAGATGTCGTCTGTGCCAGTTGTGTCAATGCGCCAACTTCGAAAGATATTTACGACTGGATTCAACCGAATTTGAAACGTAAGTTTGATAATCTTGATTTCACGTTCAATTATATTGATATTATGGATACAGAAGGCAAGTCCGATTATGATCAGTCGCTGATTGAACAAATCGAGAATGATGAACTGTTCTATCCACTTATTACAATGAATGATGAAGTTGTGGCAGATGGTTATATACAGCTCCCACAACTGACAAAATACGTGGAGCAGACTTTCATGAAATAGCTAAAGAGAACACCACCTTATACTTAAGGTGGTGTTCTCTTTATATCTAACCATTATGGTATTTGTATAACCAGAGGATACCTGACTTCATGATTCTTGCGATGCGTCCTGTCACAGTCCGGTCCAGCAAATAGGCGAATCCTTCTTTGTCACCTAATGAACCGACAAAACCTTGAAGTTTTAAGTCAGGCATCTTATCCGGAAGAGGTTTCCCGTCCCACTGCATTTTCAGTATATCTACAATCTGCTCAGCTTGAACTTCTGCAAGTTGTGCACTTGGGGCGTGCGGAAGTAACGCACAGTCACCGACGACATAGACGTTCGGATGCGTCGGAATTTGGTGATATTGATTCACACGAACACGGCTGCCTTCGCCAAATTCAACGGGCAGATTACGCACGATTTCCACCGGTTGAATGCCGGCGGTCCATACGCATATATCCACTTCATGAGTTTCATTATTATTATAGAGCAGTCCAGGATCTACTCGGACAACATTAGATTTCGGAATGACTTCGACGTGGTGTTTATCGAACCATTTCTTCACATATTTACTGAGCTTCTCAGGAAAAGCCGGCAAAATACGCTCACCGCGGTCAAATAATTTTATTTTTAAATCAGATCGGGATTCGCGTAGTTCACTTGCCAGTTCAATCCCGCTTAGTCCTGCGCCGACGATGCCTACCGTACTACCCGCTGGTAAGTTGGCGATGGCCTGATAGGTCTTTCTCGCCTGTGTAATTGTCTGAATGCTGTAAGTATGAATATCGGCACCCGGTACGTTATGATATTTATCTTCACAGCCAAGGCCGATAATCAGTTCATCATAATCTACTTGAGAGTCTCCGACAGAGATAATCTGCTGGTCGAGGTCAATCGCTGTAATCTCACCGAATGTCTGGTTTAAACGCTGATCTTTCGGAAACTCGAGTCTGATGTCTTTATCGGATTCCGTTCCAGCAGCAAGAGCATAATACTCAGTTTTTAATCCTTGAAAAGGAATTTTGTCGATTAATGTGATGTTGTATTCTTCAGGAAGTGCAGAAGGCAGTAGACGCTGCATCACACGCATATTTCCATACCCGCCGCCGAGCAGTACTAGATTTTTCATAATGATCCCCTTTTCTGATGAAGTCAAATTTCTACTTTTTTCAACTATCATAAATTATAATATAGATTATAGTTTATTTATAGCGCTTTAGTCATTAGTTGAACAAAAAGTGCTTGTTCTGAGGTGAAACATGAATCCAATCGTAGAGTTCTGTATTTCTAATATGGCAGCTGGTAGTCAGGAAGTGTATGATACCTTATGTGAAGATCCGACTATTGATTGTCTTGAATATGGCTGTCTCACATATTGCGGACTATGCAATGAAAGTCTATACGCACTTGTCAATGGTGATGTTGTAACAGGGGAAACTGCAGATGGTCTTCTTAAGAACATCTATAAGCATATTGAAGAAAACTGGTTATTTTAGGAGGTAACAGATGAGTACTGTAATTTTAACAGAGGCTGCAGCTTATGAGGTCAAAGAGATGATGGCAAAAAACGGAATGCCTGATGGGTATCTGAAAATATCGGTCAAAGGTGGCGGTTGTACGGGGCTGTCATATGGCATGAGTGCTGAAGAAGCGCCTGGTGAGAATGATGAACTGATCAACTTCTACGGCGTCAATGTATTGGTTGATAAGGCAGACAGTCCCATATTGAATGGAACGACGATAGACTTTAAGCAATCATTGATGGGTGGTGGATTTGCCATCGAAAATCCGAATGCCATCGCCGCTTGCGGCTGCGGTAGTTCATTCCGCACTAAAGAGGTAGCAGGAACACCTGAGAATTGTTAAAATTAACGTTATTAGCTTGAATAAAATAACTATTCAAGTTATGATGATGAAGGAATCTATTAATTGCTTATGTGACTAAAATCACAATATTATAACTTTAAAGACAGGTGAATATGATGAGCTTCGAAAGAAAAAAGGTTGTTGTATTGGGTGCCGGTTATGCCGGTCTGCAAACAATCGCTAAATTACAGAAATTAGTATCAGCGCAGGACTGCGACATCACATTAATCAACAAGAATGAATATCACTATGAAGCGACTTGGTTACACGAAGCTTCTGCTGGATCTCGGGAATATAAGGACTGCTTATATCCGATTGCCAGTGTTGTAGATGCATCAAAAGTGGATTTCGTTGCTACTGAAGTGACAAAGATCAACCGTGATGACAAAACAGTTGAAACAACGAATGGAACATTCAAGTTTGATATTTTAGTTGTTGCGCTAGGCTTTGAATCTGAAACGTTCGGTATTTCAGGTATGAAAGAACATGCCTTCCAGATCGAGAATATCAATACAGCGAGACGTATTGCAGCGCATATTGAAGAACGCTTTGCAAATTACGCACAAAGCACTGAAAAAGATGACAAAGACCTTGCTATTTTAGTAGGTGGTGCTGGATTTACAGGTATCGAATTATTGGGCGAATTAACTGAACGCGTTCAAGAATTAAGCAAGAAATACGGTATAGATTCATCAAAAGTCAAATTAACATGTGTTGAAGCGGCACCAAAAATGCTTCCGATGTTCTCTGACAAATTAGTGAATTATGTCGTTGATTATCTTGAAGCACGCGGTGTAGAATTCAAAATCGCAACACCGATCGTTGCAGCTAACGAAAATGGTTTCGTTGTTAAGAACGGTGAACAGGAAGAACAGTTATATGCTAATACAGTCATCTGGGCAGCAGGTGTACGCGGCAGCCACTTGATGGAAGAATCATTTGAAGGCGTTAAGCGTGGACGTATCGTTGTTCGTGAAGATCTACGTATTGACGGCTATGACGATATTTTTGTCATCGGGGATTGTTCTGCAGTGATGGCTGGTGAAGGAGATAACAAACGTCCACTGCCGACGACTGCTCAAATTGCAATGCAGCAAGGTGAATTCACTGCTCGGGCCATCGTCAAATTACTAAACAATGACAAGCTTGATACATTCACATATGACGACAAAGGTACTGTAGCATCACTTGGTTCACATGATGGTGTAGGTGTGGTATTCGGTAAAGAAATTACTGGTAAAAAAGCTGCATTTATGAAGAAAGTAATCGATACTCGTGCACTATTTAAAATCGGTGGTACAGGTGTTGCTTTCAAAAAAGGTAAATTCCTGTAATACGCCTGTCTTAATATTGATTTAAGAGACTTGTGATTCACAAGTCTCTTTTTCTTATCAGGGGGTACAGAATGACTAAACGGGGGAATGTATGGCTTGGCACATCTGCTGTAGTGGTTAATGACCAGGGGGAATGGCTGGTCGTACAGAAACAGTACGGTGGATTAAAAGATATGTGGTCCATGTGTGCAGGTTTTGTTGAAGCAGGTGAAAGCGCGGATCAGGCGATCGTACGTGAATTAGCAGAAGAAACTGGTATAATAGGAGAAGTCATAGGCGTCATCGGAGTCAGAAGTGGTGTGATTAAGGAAACTATTTCTGATAATATGATTGTTTTCCTAGTTAAACCGATGACTACTGCTATTACGATCGAACTGCCTAATGATGAAATAAAAAATGTCAAATGGGAGTCGACTGCTCATCTACTTTCTGATGACAAATGTTCACCTATGATCCATGAATTCATTGAACATTTATCCAGTCCGCTGCCATTAAGAAGTACGACTTCACCAGGACCGCAATTTAATTACTCAACTTATCATTTATTTTTTTAGGAGGAATAATGACTGCTTTAGTACAGTTGATTCTTAGTGTATTATTGTTCTTTGTTTTATTTTTTGGGATTGCATTTATTCTGAACATGCTGCTGAAATCCACATGGATTATGGCTGGATTCTATCCATTCGTCGTCTGTGCGATCGTTGATAAAATTTCGACAGCGGAGTATCTTCTGAAACCTAAGCATGCATTTCAGAAGCTATGGCATGGTTTGACCCATTTATTACCTGCTGACATCATCATGTTGTCCGGTGGGCTTGTCGGCGCACTAGTCGCAGGATTCGTCATTAAAGGGTTACGTAAAAGTGGCTATACTATGTTTTAGGAGTGATTCGATGACAAAACATTCACAAACACATGTAGACAATGTCTATGTGTGTTTTTTGCCTTTTCAGTACAATCAATGGATGGATACAGATGATGAAAGAGTCAACCAGCATGTGGCTGAATTTTATCATAATAAACAGCAGGAACTTGATACTGTGGACAATGGGTTAAGGATAATGGGAATTGCGCTAGGTAATCCTAAACGCTACTCGATGGAACAGATATTGACGCTGCACGAGACAGCGGCTGCAGTACTCGAGTCGGTGGATGATGTCAAAGTAACGGTTGATTTCACGGTCCTCGTCAAATATTTCGACGGGTCTACTCTTGACGCTTTAGCATGGACCATTGAAGCCGAAGCACCGCACAGTATTGTCGGTTACGATGCTCAAATTTCTGACGTATTCTATCGAATCAGAGCGATGAAAGAACCGTCAAACCAATCAGCCCATATCAGATTGAGAGCGCTGCTTGATGAGTTGGATGGGGCCGTAACTGATTTTAGTCGCCACGAGCTTGACCAGCTAGTGCCCGCTTATCCCGCTGAAGACTTGTCAGCGATAGAATGGCGGACAGGAGAAGCTGTTAAACAGGTGCTCTTAATACCGCTTCATAATGATGCCGTGGTCTCATTGTTGATGCCGCTGTTAATAGCGATTCACGAAACAGCAGATGTCAGTGTATTATTTGTGCTGTATGACCCTCAAGCGGGACCGGTCAATAGAATCGGCAGGGCAGGTATTTCAGTGGCTGCCAATGACCGGACACAGCCGGTGCTGTTTGATATGCTTCATTATGGATTTCAGTACCGCGTAGATCCCATCATTCTGCTCATCCGCGATTCTCAAGAACAGCGCATAAGTACGTATGGCAAACCATTGCAGCTTCATCAACAAGCAACCCGTATTCACGTGCAGACGCCTGAGTTTGAACTGTTTCCGTCAGAACGAATTCATTCTAAGTTGATCAGCGCACAGCTTGTTCAGCTGAACGCTGGACAATATGAATCATTTGCCGATTATTACAGCAAACCTTTCAGTATCGTAGAAGTCCAAGCCAGTCGTCCATTATATTATATGGCCGCATTATACAAATTTTTAGTTCAAAAGGGTTGACACTTAAATCTCTTTCAGATACTTTATTATGGTAACACTTTATCAAACTAAAGGATTGGAGTTTTTATATGAATGCAGTATTAGTCGCAGTTTTAGTCATGGTTATTTTAAGTTTATGTCGTCTGAACGTCGTTCTTGCACTATTCGTCGGTGCACTTGTCGGCGGATTAGCGGCAGGTCTCGGAGTCAATGAGACAATTAGGTTCTTTACAGCGGGGATCGGTGAGGGTGCGGAAGTTGCGCTCAGCTATGCGTTACTAGGTGGTTTTGCTGCATTGATTTCCTATAGTGGTATTACAGATTTCTTCGTCGGAAAAATCATCAATATGATTCGAGTCGACAGTACAGTGAAAACAAGAACAGTGACTAAAGTCGCGATTATTATTTCATTGCTTGTTATCGCGTGTATGTCTCAAAATATTATCCCTGTGCACATCGCTTTCATTCCTATTATTGTTCCACCACTACTCAGCTTATTCAATGAACTGAAAATGGACAGAAGAATGATAGCAGTCGTGTTGACATTCGGTCTATGTTTCCCGTATGTATTATTCCCATTTGGTTTCGGTCACATTTTCCACGAGATTATTAAAAAAGGGTTTGATCAGGCGGATTATGCCATTCAATTCAGTGATATATGGAAAGCTATGGTCATCCCGTCACTAGGGTTGCTTGTAGGTCTTATACTTGGTTTGATTATTTACAGAAAGCCGAGAACCTATAAAGCAGTGGCAGCTGACGACAAGTTTGTTGCTAAAGCCATCAAGCCCTATACAGTTACAGTAACGATTGCGGCGATTCTCAGTACATTTATTGTTCAGATGACGACAGAATCAATGATCTTCGGGGCACTGTCAGGTATTTTAATTTTCTTTATATCAGGAGTATTCAACTGGCGCACGATGGATGAGGAATTGACTTCAGGCATCAAAATTATGGCTTACATCGGAATTGTCATGTTGACAGCCAACGGATTTGCTCACGTCATGACAGAATCCGGAGAAGTGAACACCCTTGTGAAAGGGATGGTTGATCTGACTGGCGGCGGCAAATCTGTTGGAGTGATCTTGATGCTGATTGTTGGATTAATAGTGACGATCGGGATCGGTTCATCATTTGCTACAATCCCTATTATTGCAGCACTCTTTATACCGTTTGGTGCTGCCCTGGGCTTATCAAGTCTTGCTATTATTAGTATTATCGGTACTGCGGGTGCCTTAGGTGACGCAGGCAGCCCGGCAAGTGATTCTACTCTTGGACCGACTGCCGGACTAAACATGGACGGACAGCACAATCACATTTGGGACACATGTGTACCGACATTTCTGTTATTCAATATTCCTCTCATCATATTCGGTTATATCGCAGCTATGGTATTATAATTAAAAAAGGGGAATATGAGATGGATTTTACATATTTACTGCAAACAGAAAGTCTTCTCTCGCATTTTGATATGAAAGTGGAAGAAAGAGCATCAGGTAGACTTGTCATGAGCATGCCTGTAACTGATAGAGTCAAGCAGCCGTTTGGCTATCTTCATGGAGGTGCCAGCGTCGCTTTAAGTGAAACAGTTGCTTCAATGGGAACGGCCGATCTGATTGACCTTGATAAAGAGATCGGACTTGGTCTTGAAATCAATGCCAACCATATTGCTTCAGTACGGTCCGGCAGAGTGACAGCTGTCGGAGAGATTCTACATCAAGGCAAGTCTACCCATGTATGGGATGTCAAAGTGTATGATGAGCAGCAAAAACTGCTGTCAGCAGCAAGATGTACAGTCGCAGTGAAATCATTGCGATAGAGAAATGATTTATCTTACAAACCAAAAAGGAAATCACTATGCGATGACATCAGTGATTTCCTTTTTTGATAGGCTTCAGTTATTTGGCATCCTTTAAATCATCGCGTACTGTTTTCTTAGTATACAGGATGCCGCTGTAATATGAACTCCGCATGATTAAATGGCCGCCGATCGGCCCAGTTAAGAAAATGAAAAGAATAGCAAGCAGCAGTGACGGTTGAAATTGATGATCGCTGCCGATGAAAAATAACAGGACACCCGTCATAATGAACATGACACCAAGCGTTGATGCTTTACTCGCAGCGTGAGCACGCGTGTAAACATCAGGTAGTCTATACAAACCAAGTGCACTCACAAAGCTCATAACAGCGCCTAAGAGTATGAGTATCATTGCCATTATATTAATGATCATGTCTATCATATTCAATAATCTCTCCCTTATCCATAAATTTTGCAAATGAAGCGGTACCTAGGAATGACAGTATGGCAAGCAGCATGATAATGCTTATGTTATGGGTTGTATTTAATAAAATTGAGAACAACGCAATGATTCCCATCAATGAAATTCCGAGTGCATCCAGTGCGACAACTCGGTCAGCCACACTTGGTCCTTTGATTGCACGATACAAAAACCCAAGCATACTGACAGCTACAATAATCAGTGCAACTACTACAACTATAGTCATCGTATACTAACCTCCTTAATCGCTGCTTCAAATGACGAGCGAATTCCTTCAATCTCATCTTCCAGATTAGAAAAATCTATGGCGTGAATATAGAGTGTTTTCTGGTCATCACTCACGGCTACTACAACAGTACCGGGAGTCAATGTAATCATCTGTGACAGCAGTGAAATTTCCCAGGCTTTAGTCAATTCAGTAGGGTAGGCAAAAAATGCCGGTGTTATATTGATTTCCTTAGAAATGACAATTTTAAAGACGTGGATATTGGCCTTTATCAGCTCGATAATAAAAATAAAGGCGAGACTAATACTTTTGAACAATGGCCGTAAATAGAAACGACCGGGAAGGAACGGCCGCATGATGAATACTGCAAAAGTCCCGAACAAAAAACCAAGGACGAGATTACCGAACGAAAAGCTCATCGTGATGATACACCACAGTATCGTGAGTGCTACGTTAATCAGAAACTGTACGGCCATTATTTCACCTCCAGTATTTGCGTATAGTTTGATGGATCTGTCAAAGTCATCGCAGCTTGGTAGAACAATGGATACAACTGCTCAGCATACAGACCGAACGCGACTGCAAGAAATGTTGTGATAACGCTGATCACAAGTAGTTTGTTGTAGGGCTGTTTTGAATATTGAATAGTTTTAGACTGACCCCAGAATACATGGATGAATATTCTGATGACCGAATAAAGGACAATAAGACTGCTTACTAAGATGACAATCGCTGCTAGTGGATGTCCCTCAGCTATCGCCGCTTTGACGATATAATATTTTCCGAAGAAGCCGCTGAGCGGTGGGATGCCGGCAAGTGACAAGCACGCAACGAAAAATGTCCAGCCGAGTACAGGAAAATCTTTGATCATGCCACCGAGTTTGTTGAATTGTGTTTCACCTGTTAGATGGATGATAACACCGACCAGCATGAATAAGGCAGCTTTTACCAATATATCATTGAAGACATAATATACAGCACCCAGCATACCATCCGGCGTCAGCAGGCTGACGCCTGTCAAAATTACTCCGACAGCAATCATAATGTTATAGATGATAATTTTCTTCATATCTTTGTAGGCAAGAGCACCAATACACCCGAATATGATAGTCAAAAGAGAGATGACCATAATGAAATTGCCGACGACCTCAGTAGGGAAAAACAATGCATAAGTTCTCATGATGGCATAAACACCGGCCTTTGTCAGCAGTGCACCAAACAATGCAAGAATTGGGATCGGCGGTGCATAGTACGCATTAGGCAGCCAGAAATAAAATGGGAACATGCCTGCTTTTGTCGCAAAGACAAAGATAAATAACAAGGCGCATATAGTGATGATCGAAGAATTGCCGTATTCTCCGAGCTTGACGCTGATATCAGCCATATTCAATGAACCGACAACTGAATACAGCATCGCTATTGCCAGCACAAAGAAAGAGGAAGATACGACGTTCACTAAAATATATTTGATACTTTCCTGCAGCTGGATCTTAGTACCGCCGATAATCATCAGTACATATGAACTCATCAAGAAGACTTCAAAGAAGACAAACAAGTTGAATATATCTCCTGTTGAGAAGGCGCCGTTCAGCCCCGCAAGCATGAACATCAAAGAAGCATAGTAATAATAACGTTCACGCTCTATACCAATGGACTGGTAAGAATAGACAATGATCAAGGTGGTAACGAGTGATGTTGTAAAGACAAAAGCAGCAGACAAGTGATCTACTGTCAATGTAATGCTGTAAGGCACCGGCCAGTTACCGAGTTCAAGAAACTGGATGCCATGCTGAATGACATTCCATAAATTAATTCCTGCAATGATAGTAGTGATGACAGCCCCACATAACACAATCATTCTTTTTAATATAGGTTTCTTACCGATAAATATCAGTATGATGGAGAAGATGACAGGGATGATAATCGGAAATACTAACAAGTTACTCATCGTCCGGCACTCCTTTCATCATCGCTAAATTATCAGTCCCTAGTTCTTTGTAACTTCTAAAAGCCAGTACAAGGAAAAAGGCTGTCACGGCAAAACTAATGACAATCGCTGTTAAAATCAGCGCTTGAGGAATGGGATCCACATAGCGCGCAATCTGTTTGTCGTAAATCGGTATCGCACCTTCTTTAAGTCCACCCATTGTCAATAGCAGCAAGTTAACTGCATGAGTCAAAACTGAAGTACCGATAATGACTCTGAGCAGACTTTTAGACAGGATGAGGTAGACACTAGCTGAGATCAATATGCCACTTAATATAATCATAATCATTTCCATTATTCGCTCTCTCCTATCGTCAGAATAATAGTCATCGTCGTGCCGATTACTGCGAGCATGACGCCTAAGTCAAACAACATGGCTGTATGCCAGTGGATGGCGCCGAACAATGGGACGTGCAGTTCTCCGAAAAAATGAGTAAAGAACGGCTTGCCCATCGCTAACGATATGAGTGGTGTACCGTAACAAAAGGCGAGACCTATTGCGATGACTTTCTTAAAATCTAACGGCAGTATTCTTTCTAGTGTTCTTATATCATAGGCAATTAAGATGAGTAACAGTGCACCTGACACGAGTAATCCGCCGACAAATCCACCGCCAGGAGTATAATGCCCACCGAGAAAGATGGAGAAACTGAACATGAGGATGATGAAGAAGATGACAAGTGTACAAAACTGAAATATGACATCATTTCTCTGTTTGTTCATGTTCGACCTCCTTTTTGTTACGTAATTTGATGAGCGTATAAATACCTATACCGGCAATTCCGAGTACCGTCGATTCAAATAATGTATCAAATCCACGGAAGTCAACGAGTATGACGTTGACCATATTTTTACCGGCCGCTTTGTCATAGACATTTTTAATGTAATACTCAGCAATCGACGGTGTTAATCGATGGCTGTAGGCAATCAGTGCAATCACTGTGACAACAAGGCCGACACCTACTGAAATGACGGCATTTGATAATTTGAATTTTAATGTTTCTTCATAGCGCGAAAGCTTCGGCAGATGATAGAAGCACATTAAGAACAATGCAGTTGATATCGTTTCGATGGTCAGCTGTGTCAGTGCCAGGTCAGGCGCATTGAAGAAGACAAAGAACAGACCGACTGAATAGCCGATTGCACTCAGCATAATAATGCTGAAAATCCGGGACTGAGCAACGATGATCATATAGGTTGCCACCAGTATTAATATGACAAGAATAACTTCAAATGAGCGGATAGGTGCAAACTTGAAGCTGCCGAAGTCAATAGGTGATTGTATGAGGTAGACGAGCAGCATCACGACAAGTGCAGCGAAAATAATCATCATATGTGAACGGATGCCTGATGCGATGATGCTGTTGTTGATCTTATATGATAAGGATTCACTAAGTGACAGCAGCTGCTGATACACATGGTTCAATGTCCAGGTAGACCGCTGTACAGAATAAATAGATTGCCAGTAGTTATAGCTGAATACCAATATAAGACCTAGGCCAAATATCAGTAATGTCGTTAACAGGGCAGGATTAATTCCGTGCCAGTAGGCAATATGTATATGGCCGATATCCTTGTTTAATATGCTGTTACCAGCTGACTCTATTATTCCGGCCAGAACATTAGGGAATAATCCTGTCACGGCCACAATACTTACCATGATCAGCGGTGCTAATAGAAGTGCAATAGGTGCTTCTTGCACTTGTCTATCGACTGCTGGTGAATCACCGAAAAATACATCTTTGATGAATTTCACTGAATAGATGAAGGTGAATAAACTTCCGATGATTACCAATGCCAGCAGCAGCCACAGGACCGGGCCGCTGAACAGCTGACTTGACTGACTGTCAAACATGCTGGTTAGAAACATTTCTTTTGACAAAAAGCCGTTGAACGGTGGAACACCTGCCATGCTGAGCGCCCCGATCGTTGCCGCTGTGAAGGTAATAGGCATGAGCTGCATCAGACCTGATAATTTCTTTAAGTCACGTGTTCCTGTTTCGTGATCGATGATGCCGACGACCATGAACAGCGCTCCTTTAAATGAAGCGTGGTTGAAGATATGAAACACACAAGCGGCAATAGCAGCATAGAAGACGCGCTGATTATCATGATATACCCCGAGTCCCCCTACACCGAGCAGCGTCATCATCAGACCAAGCTGACTGATTGTACTATACGCAAGAACTCCCTTTAAATCACGTTGTTTAACTGCGTTAAAAGATGCCCAGAACAGTGTAATAGCACCGACAAAGGTCACAGCATAGATCCATCCGGCAGACAGTGCAAATATAGGTGTAAAGCGAGCTATTAAATAGACCCCTGCTTTAACCATTGTGGCAGAGTGCAGATAAGCACTGACGGGTGTCGGTGCTTCCATTGCATCCGGCAGCCAAATGTGAAATGGGAATTGAGCAGACTTTGTAAATGCAGCAAGGAGAATGAACACCATTGCAATAATAAATAAGGGCGATTCCACGATTTTGTCTGCATCCATTGTCATTTGATGAATACTGAAAGTACCGGTGATACTGACTAATGTCAATAAACCGCCCAGCAGCATTAAGCCGCCGAATACAGTAATCAGCATGGATTTTAATGCACCGTCCAGAGACTTCTGCTTATTATTCCAGAATGCAATCAACAGGAAGCTCGATATACTGGTCAGCTCCCAGAACAAATAAAGAGAAAGAACGTTATCACTGAGTACCAAACCGAGCATTGCTCCCATAAATAGCAGCAAGTATGTATAGAAATGACCCAGCTGTTCATAGCGATTTAAATATTGAATGGAATAGAAGATCACGAGCGCCCCGATTACAGTAATCAGCAGACAGAATAGGAAACTAATACCGTCCATTCTGAAATCCAGATTTAAACCGATACTCGGCATCCACTGTATGGAACGGCTGATTTGCCCGTTAAGTTGTGTAGCGATAAATAATAGTGATGCAACGACGGGGACAATTAATGCCAGATAACCTGGATGAATATTTTTCCTATAGTAATAAATCAGCGGTATAATAATGGCTCCGATAAACGGAAGGCTCACAGCAAAATGTAATAAACTCATTATAGACCTCCTTTAATAAGTTAAGTATACAGAAAATATTGAGTCCGTAAAATGAGATGGATAGTCACCTTATCATATATTTATTGTGTTGTTAAATAAGAAGAAATGATTAATGAACCATCGCATTGTTCAAAAAGTTGTCAAAATTGAATGCCGAAATAATGCTGATATTCTTCTTTTAATGACTGCATGTTTTTAAGTGCCAGCCGAGCATAGTCGGAATCATCATCAGCCAGTTTCTGTTCCATAGCTGTGACTGCTGCTGACAATGAATCGTTATAAGATGGCAGTTCTCTATCATAAGGTTTGAGTAAGTTTGGGCTGACCACTCTTTTTTCATATTGCCCGAGCGCCTTACGCTCATGGAAAAAGACTTCCTGCTCATTGGGATGATGCAGGTCACCTTGTTTAGGGTGGATAAGCACTGCCAATACTTTGACAACAACACCATTTGAGTGTTCGCTGACTTGTTCTACAATATAACGTCCTGTTTTAAATGAGAGTTGATAATACATATGATTCATCCTTTGTGTTAATATATTATGGTACTTATCATATCATGAAGGAGCAGTTATCATGACTAATTTTCCACAACTAAATACAGAAATTTCAGAAAATGAACGTGTTGTTGACATGGTCACATCAAAAGGAACAATGAAAATCAAATTGTTTCCTGACATTGCGCCGAAAACGGTCGACAATTTCATTCAGCTTGCTGAAAAAGGTTATTATGAAGGCATCACATTCCACCGTGTCATCAATGATTTTATGATTCAAGGGGGAGATCCTACAGGAACAGGTATGGGAGGAGAAAGTATTTACGGTGATTCATTCGAAGATGAATTTTCTATGAATGCTTTTAACCTTTACGGTGCCCTTTCTATGGCTAACGCCGGCCCCAACACAAACGGTTCACAATTCTTCATCGTTCAGATGAAACAAGTTCCAGCACAAATGTTATCTCAATTAAAGCAGGGCGGCTGGCCGGAGGAGATTGTTGACGCTTATGCACAACGTGGCGGCACACCTTGGCTGGATCAGAAGCATACAGTGTTTGGTCAAGTGATCGAGGGATTAGATGTACTGGAAGCAATTGCAGACGTTAAAGTAGGCGGTCAAGACAAACCTGTTGAAGATGTTATCATCGAAAAAATTAATATCGTTAAGTAATAGATGAATCAATAAGTCATGAAATGTTCATGACTTATTGATTTTTTCGTATTTTTAACATGCTATAATTTGATGGATTAGGAGCGTGATGCGATATGATGGATTTTCTATACTTCCCTGAAAACAAAATGGAATACATACCAGCGGTCATTTCATTATTATGCTTTATGCTGCTTGCTTATATTGTGTATCGTTTGTTTAAACGTCACTCAGCTAATGAAGAAGCAAAAATGAAAGCATTTGAGCAGGATGTTATGAAAAGACTGGAAAGCGGAGAACTGCATAATGAACGCTGATTTTAATATTGAACTGTACAAACTCCTTGCAGAATGGAATCCCATGCATTTTGAAGATCCGACGATGGGTGACCATGAAATTTATGACTGTATGGACGTTATTCACCAGAAATACGGCCGCGAGCAAACGATTCAGCGGATTCAGCAAATATATGCATTTAGTTTTGATCAGCACATTGATTCAGATGAGATCGAGCAAATGTTGAATCGTGTCGACACGTTGAACCAGCAGTGCGCATTATAGAACATTAGGCCATTCCTCTTTATTATGATAAACTGGATTTATTAATGATGAGGAGGCGTATGGCATTGAAACATAAATATCGAAAAGGCCAGTTTGTCAAAGTAAAAATCACTGGCATTCAGCCATACGGTGCCTTTGTAGAAACGCCCGATCATGTTGAAGGGTTAATTCATATTTCAGAAGTGATGAATGATTACATTCATAACTTGAATCTTTTCCTGACTGTCGGCCAAATAGTCAAAGCAAAAGTCATCGATGTTTCAGAAGATGGTAAGCTGAATTTATCATTGAAGGATAATGATTATTTTAAAAGGCAGGAGCGTAAGAAGGAAAAAAAATCAGTGCTGGATGAATTAAATCAGTCGAATGCTATCGGGTTCGAATCATTACGGCAGAAATTGCCGGAGTGGGTAGCAAGGGCGGAACGTATGCAGTAACACAATAAGGAATGTCTTAACAAGGTATTCCTTATTGTGTTATTTTTATGCACTTTTAAGTAGTAGAGATACTCTATTATTCAGTAATCTGTATAAAAAAAATTTATAGTTGATTTAATAGTAAAGGGTTGAACTTCAGGCATTTTTTGTTCATTATATAGGTTGTAAGGGTTTTCTTAGAACCCAATTTCAAGGAGGTACTATAATGATTCCATACAAGCATGAACCATTCACTGATTTCACTGTAGCAGAAAATCAGGAAGCAATGAAAAAAGGTCTTGAAACAGTAAATGGATACTTAGGTCAGGATTATCCACTGATCATTGGTGGCGAACGTATTATGACAGAGGATAAAGTTCGTTCATACAACCCATCTAAAAAAGATGAAACAATCGGTTACATTTCTAAGGCGACACAGGAACATGCTGACAAAGCGATGGCTGTTGCTAAAGAAACATTTGAAACTTGGAGAACATCAGCACCTGAATTCCGCGCAGATATCTTATTCCGTGCAGCTGCGATTATCCGTCGCCGCAAATGGGAATTCTCAGCACTTCTCATCAAAGAAGCAGGGAAACCTTGGAACGAAGCAGACGCGGATACAGCAGAAGCAATCGACTTCCTTGAGTTCTACGGCCGTGAGATGTTACGTCTTAAAGACGGCGTTAAAGTAGAAAGCCGTCCAGGTGAATTCAACCGTTATGACTACATCCCATTAGGTGTAGGTGTTGTTATCTCACCTTGGAACTTCCCGTTTGCTATTATGGCAGGAACGACTGTAGCGCCTTTAGTAACAGGTAACACCGTTCTTCTTAAACCATCTTCAAACACATTGGTTGTTGCTTACAAATTCATGGAAGTATTAGAAGAAGCGGGTATGCCTAAAGGGGTTGTGAACTTCATCCCAGGTTCTTCACGTGACATCGGTGACTTCATCGTTGATCATGTTGACACTCGTTTCATCTCATTCACAGGCTCACGTGACGTCGGTGTCCATATTTACGAGCGTGCAGCGAAAGTACATGAAGGTCAGCTGAACTTAAAACGTGTGATTGCTGAAATGGGTGGTAAGGATACTATCGTTGTTGACTCAGAAGCAGACCTTGAACTCGCAGCTGAATCTATCGTCAAATCAGCATTTGGTTTCTCTGGTCAGAAATGTTCAGCATGTTCACGTGTCATCATCGTAGAAGATGTTTACGATGAAGTCGTCGCTAAAGTCAAAGAAAAAACAGAAAAATTAACAGTTGGTAATCCTGAGACAAATGAATATTTCATGGGTCCTGTCATCGATGAAAATTCATTGAACAAAATTAAGGAATATATTGAAATCGGTAAGCAGGAAGGTGAACTGCTTGTCGGTGGTACAACAGACGAAGAAAAAGGCCACTTCGTTCATCCGACAGTCTTTGTCGGACTTAACCACGATGACCGCATCATGCAGGAAGAAATCTTCGGACCTGTTGTCGGTATCGCTAAAGCGAAAGACTTCACAGAAGCGATTAAATTTGCGAACAATACAGATTACGGTTTAACAGGTGCTGTTATCACGAATAACCGTGAGCACTTAGAAGAAGCACGCCGTGACTTTATGGTCGGTAACCTTTACTTCAACCGTGGCTGTACAGGCGCAATCGTCGGTTACCAGCCTTTCGGCGGCTTCAAAATGTCAGGGACAGACTCTAAAGCGGGCGGTCCTGATTACTTAGTCCTTCACATGCAAGGTCGTACATCATCTGAAATGCTATAAAATATAAAAATGACAGTAGTGCAGCGCGCACTACTGTTTTAATGAATAGGGGATAATTATGACTAAATCAACTGAAATCATCGAACAGACGAATCATTACGGTGCACCGAACTATCATCCACTGCCAATCGTTATTTCTGAGGCAGAAGGCGTATGGGTTAAAGATCCTGAAGGCAATCAATACATGGATATGTTATCTGCTTATTCAGCAGTTAACCAAGGTCACCGTCATCCGAAGATCATCCAGGCATTGAAAGATCAGGCAGATCGCGTTACATTGACTTCTCGTGCATTCCATAGTGATCAGCTCGGTCCATGGTATGAAAAAATCTGTAAACTAGCGGGTAAAGATATGGTACTGCCGATGAATACAGGTGCTGAAGCAGTTGAAACAGCGATTAAAGCGGCTCGACGCTGGGCATACGATGTCAAGGGCGTTGCGAAGGATCAGGCAGAAATCGTTGCGATGAAAGGTAACTTCCACGGTCGTACAATGGCAGCAGTATCCTTATCAAGTGAAGCAGAGTATCAGCGGGGTTATGGTCCATTACTCGGCGGCTTCAAACTAGTTGACTTCGGTGATATCGAACAGATCAAAGCAGCCATCACACCGAATACAGCTGCCGTATTACTTGAGCCTATCCAAGGTGAAGCAGGTATTAATATTCCGGCTGATGGCTTCCTGAAGCAAGTCCGTGAAGTTTGTGATGAGAATAATGTTCTATTTATCGCTGATGAAATCCAGGCAGGTCTAGGCCGTTCAGGTAAACTTTTTGCGACAGACTGGGATAATGTTAAGCCGGATATGTATATTTTAGGTAAAGCACTGGGCGGTGGTGTCTTCCCGATTTCATGTGTATTAGCAGATAAGGAGATTCTTGAAGTATTCAATGCAGGATCACACGGTTCTACATTCGGCGGTAACCCGCTTGCTTGTGCCGTCTCTACCGCAGCTCTTGATGTACTGGTCGATGAAAAATTATCTGAACGTTCCCTTGAGCTGGGCGAGTACTTCAAAGCGGAGCTTCAGAAGATCGATAATCCAGTCATCAAAGAAGTACGCGGCAAAGGACTCTTCATTGGTGTTGAATTAACTGAGAATGCACGTCCATACTGTGAGCAGTTAAAAGAATTAGGCTTGTTGTGCAAAGAAACTCACGATACAGTTATCCGCTTCGCACCGCCGCTGGTTATTTCTAAAGAAGACCTTGACTGGGCCATTGAACAAGTAAAGACAGTATTTGCGAAATAATTATTTGATAGCGTTTTCAAAACTTTGATTTAAACCACTTCTTTTATTGTTTAATGTGTTACAATGAATAACGAATAATTATTTTTAAAAAGAGGCGAAGAGGATAATGACGGAACATTTAAACTTAGTATCATCAACTCAAGTAATTATTAAAGATGCATTAGACAAACTTGGTTTTGACGAAGGCATGTATGACTTAGTTAAAGAACCGATGCGGTTATTAACTGTAAGAATCCCTGTACGTATGGATGATGGGACAGTTAAGACTTTTACAGGTTATAGAGCACAGCATAATGACGCTGTCGGACCTACTAAAGGTGGCGTTCGTTTCCATCCGGATGTTGATGAAGATGAAGTTAAAGCACTTTCTATGTGGATGACATTAAAATGTGGAATAGTTGATCTCCCTTATGGTGGTGGTAAAGGCGGTATCGTCTGCGACCCTCGTCAGATGAGTATTCACGAAGTGGAACGTTTATCACGTGGTTACGTGCGTGCGATTTCACAAATTGTTGGACCGACAAAAGATATTCCGGCTCCTGACGTATTCACTAACTCACAGATCATGGCATGGATGATGGATGAATACAGCAAGATGGATGAATTCAACTCACCAGGCTTCATCACTGGTAAACCGATTGTTTTAGGCGGGTCACAAGGGCGTGACCGTTCAACGGCTCTTGGCGTCGTCATTGCGATTGAAGAAGCGGCAAAACGCCGTGGCAAAACAGTGAAGGATTCTCGAGTAGTCATCCAAGGTTTCGGTAACGCCGGCAGCTTCCTTGCTAAGTTTTTATATGATGCAGGTGCAAAAATAGTAGGTATCTCAGATGCACATGGTGCGCTCCATGATCCTGACGGCTTAGATATTGATTACTTACTTGACCGTCGTGATAGCTTCGGTACTGTCACTAACCTTTTTGAAGATACGATTACCAACAAAGAATTATTTGAATTGGACTGTGATATTCTTGTACCGGCTGCTATCTCTAATCAGATTACAGAAGACAATGCCAATGATATAAAGGCAGATATCGTTGTAGAAGCAGCCAATGGTCCGACGACAATGGAAGCAACAAAAATTTTGACTGAACGCGGTATTCTATTAGTTCCGGACGTCCTTGCAAGTGCAGGCGGTGTTACTGTGTCATATTTTGAATGGGTACAGAATAACCAAGGGTACTACTGGACTGAAGAAGAAGTCAACGAAAAATTACGTGAAAAGTTAGTCAAGGCATTTGATACGATCTATACATTATCAGAGAATCGCAAAATTGATATGAGACTTGCCGCTTATATCGTCGGTATTAAACGTACTGCAGAAGCAGCACGTTACCGTGGGTGGGCGTAATAAAATTTAACACTAAGATGCTGGAACGATTGAAGTTCCAGCATCTTTTGCTTTTGAGTAAGAGATGATAATGATTCATTGGTTTTTGAGCATATTGGTTTATCCTCGACCCATGAAGTTATAAACTTATGACTATCAACTAAGGAGGTTTGTTATGAATTCATTTACATTCTATAATCCAACACAGCTGGTCTTCGGCAAAGACAGCATCGAAAAATTACCGGATATGATCAAACAATTCACATCAGGCAAAAAAATACTGATCACTTATGGTGGAGGCAGCATTAAACGTACTGGTCTATATGACCGTGTGATGGCGCTGCTTGAAGGATACGAAGTCACAGAACTTGCTGGAATAGAACCGAATCCTCGTCTGTCTACTGTAAAAAAAGGTGTTCAGCTGGTAAAAGACAATCAGATTGATTTTATTCTGGCAATCGGTGGAGGCAGCGTGATTGATGGAACAAAGTTAATCTCAGCAGCAAGCACCATTGATGAAGATCCATGGAAAGTAGTAAAGCGTGAAGTTGTACCGACATCTGCTGTACCTTTTGGAACTATTTTGACGATTGCAGCAACAGGTTCTGAAATGAATTCAGGCAGTGTCATCACAAATTGGGAAACCAATGAAAAGTTAGGTTGGGGGACACCGCTTGTATTTCCTAAATTCTCATTGCTGAATCCCGAAGTGACTTATACGCTTCCTGCTAATCAGACAGTGAATGGTATTGTGGATTCCATGAGTCACCTGCTTGAGCAGTATTTCAATGAAGCAGATAATAGCGCAGTCGGAGATGCTATGATTGCGGGTGTAATGAAGGAAATCATGAAAGCTGGTAAAGTTGTTCAGACAGAACCAGAAAATTATGAAGCGCGTGAAACGCTGATGCTGGGTGCCACTGTAGCATTAAATGGATTCATGCGCATGGGATATAACGGTGACTGGGCAACGCACAATATTGAGCATGCGGTAAGTGCGGTTCATGATATTGCTCACGGAGCAGGTCTTGCTGTATTATTCCCAGCCTGGATGCGTTATGTCAGTCAGAAATCACCTGAACGTTTTGCACAATTTGCTGAAGACGTTTTTGATGCTGATCCATCGTTATCTCAAGAAGAGAAAGTACAGGCAGGGATTCAAGGCATTGCGGATTACTGGAAGTCCATTGGTGCTCCGTCAAGCCTCAGTGAATTCAATATTCCTGAGACGGACTTTGAAGTCTTTGCAGACAAAACATTATTTAACGGGCCTTTCGGTAATTTCTATAAACTCGATAAAGAAGACGTCCTACAGATTTATCAATTAGCTCAATAACAATAAAAAGGCTCTGACTCAGAGCCTTTTTATTGTTTAACAGCGATAGTCCGTTTCATTGAGAACTTTATCATAATAGAGTAGAATAAAGATGATAAGACATTCAGGAGGGTAATCATGACACATATTAAATTTGATTATGACACAGCACTTACATTCTTTGGTCAACATGAACTGGATCAAGTGAGAGATTTAGTTAAAAATGTCCACCATACGATTCATGAAGGTAGTGGCGCAGGTAGTGACTTTTTAGGATGGGTTGATTTACCTGAGAACTATGATAAAGAAGAATTCAGCCGTATTAAAAAAGCAGCTGAAAAAATTAAATCAGATACAGAAGTACTGGTGGTCATCGGTATCGGGGGTTCTTATTTAGGAGCACGTGCTGCTATCGAAATGCTGTCAAATTCGTTTGATAACTTTGCCCCGCAGCAAGGCCGTCCGCAGATTATCTTCGCGGGTCATCAATTATCTTCTTCGTATACAAGTGATTTAATCAAATATTTAGACGGCAAAGATTTTTCTATTAACGTAATTTCTAAATCAGGTACGACGACTGAACCAGCCGTTGCTTTCAGAATATTCAAGAAGATACTTGAGGATAAATATGGTAAAGAAGAAGCGAAATCCCGCATTTACGCAACGACTGATAAAGAAAAAGGCGCGCTGAAATCACTGGCTGATGCTGAAGGATATGAAACATTCGTTGTCCCTGATGATGTCGGAGGTCGTTATTCTGTACTTACAGCGGTCGGTCTATTACCAATAGCTGCTGCAGGTATTGATATTGACCAAATGATGACAGGGGCAGCTGATGCACGTCAAGATTTATCGTCATCTGAATTAGATGACAACATCAGCTATCAATATGCTGCTATCCGTAATATCCTCTATAGCAAAGGTTATACGATTGAGATGCTCATCAACTATGAACCTAGTCTTCAACTGTTCAATGAATGGTGGAAGCAGTTGTTCGGCGAATCTGAAGGCAAAGACTTTAAAGGTATCTATCCATCAAGTGCCAATTTCTCAACTGATCTTCACTCATTAGGACAATATGTGCAGGAAGGCCGTCGTGACTTGTTTGAAACGGTTGTTAAAGTGGCAGAACCACGGGAAGATATTACGATTGAAGCAGAAGAAAATGATCTGGATGGATTGAACTTCCTTGCAGGCGAGACAATGGACTACGTCAACACGAAAGCATTCCAAGGAACATTGCTTGCACATACAGATGGTGGCGTGCCAAACTTGGTCGTAGAGATTCCTCGTCAAGATGCTTATACGTTCGGTTACCTGGTCTACTTCTTTGAACTCAGCTGCGCGATGAGCGGTTACTTACTCGGTGTTAACCCATTCAATCAGCCGGGTGTCGAAGCCTATAAACAAAATATGTTCGCCTTACTCGGCAAACCTGGCTATGAAGACCAAAAAGCAGAACTTGAACAACGTCTCAATCAATAAATCTCAAGAAAACCGCATAGCGGTTTTCTTTTTATTTAAGGCCGGATAGTTTAAACTGATATACAATGAACTAAAAAAATTATGTTAAAGTAGGTTTTGCAATGACAGAATGGATTCAACATTATTTATCTGAGGATTCCATTATGGGATGGATTGATAAGTTTAAATCATTCGGCATCATTATCGCGTTTATACTGCCGTTTCTTGAAGCATTCCTGCCCATCCTTCCTATCGTTGTATTTGCAGTTGTAAATTCCAATGCTTATGGAATCATTCCAGGATTCCTGCTGACTTGGAGTGGAGCGATGATAGGTGCTTATGTTGTCTTTTTGATAATCAGGCACTTTGCTGATTCCAGATTGATCAAGAAGATCACTGGCCGCCCGAAAGTTCATCGTTTCATAGAATCGGTGAATAATAGAGGTGCCATACCGCTGATGATCCTTCTGTGTTTTCCATTTACACCATCAAGTCTGATTAATATAGTAGCTGCCCTATCAAAGATTAGACAGCATGAATATTTAGTGGTTGTAGGGGTAGGCAAAGCAGTGATGCTGATTATTTTAAGTTTTATCGGCTCAGATATTCGGTCGTTTTTCGTACAGCCGCAGAAATCAGCACTTGTCGTATTATTGTTAATCTTTTTATGGTGGGCAGGTCAGCGGCTTGAATTATATTATGATAGAAAAACTGGTAAAAACTCATGAAAAATTGGCGTCCAATCGTTAGTTTTGTTATCTTTAGTTTAGTACTAATTGTATTGATTCGTTCATTTCTTATAACGACTTATGTAATAGAAGGACAATCAATGGAACCGTCGTATCATTCAGGTGATAGAGTCATCGTCAATTTAATGGAAGACCTCTTTTTCAAGCCGGAATCCGGTGATGTTATTATGTTCCGACTGAATGAGCATGACACATTTGTCAAACGCATTGTCGCGACGCCGGGTGATTATGTTGCTGTACATCACAAGCAGCTATTTGTTAATGGAGAGCAGGCAACAAAGAAGTCAGCTGATTATAGGAGTCTGCTAAAGATAGAAGAGATGAAGAAGCAAATTGTGCCGGAAAAATGTTATATTGTAATAGGGGATCATTTGTCTGAAAGTATGGATTCCAGGGCGTTCGGCTGTGTAGATGAAGCGTCGATTTTAGGTAGAGTGATCATGATATACTGGCACGCAACAACAAAATAACGGGGTGGCTTTTTTGAAGAAAGAAATATATGAATGGCTGGTAGCCATCGCAATCGCATTAGTTCTGCTATTTGTAATCCATCAGTTTTTATTCCTGACTTATTCAGTCAAAGGTGATTCCATGTATCCGACGCTTAAAGACGGTGAAAAAGTCATCGTCAGCAGAATTAACTATACACTCGGTAACATTGATGATGGAGATGTCATTGTCTTCCATGCCGATAAAAAATCCGATTATGTCAAACGAGTCATCGGTCGTGCTGGAGATACTGTTTCATACAAAGGTGATACGCTCTATGTCAATGATAAAGAAGTAAAAGAACCTTATCTGGATGAGAATAAGCTCGCTAAAACCAACGTGCTGCTCACTGAGAACTTTTCAGTAGAAGATCTGGTTAATTCCGGTGGTAAAGCTAAAATTCCTGATGGGCAGCTGCTTGTACTCGGTGATAACAGAGAAGTGAGTAAGGACAGCCGATATTTCGGACTCATTAAAGAAGAACAAGTGGTCGGTGAAGTCGTATTAAGATTCTGGCCGTTCAATGTATTTCATTATGACTTTGACCCCGCCACCGAAAAATAAGACCATCAATCAACACTTTTTATACTTGTATAAAAGGTGTTTTTTAGTCAGGAGGATAACATGACCGTTCAATTATTGCTTGGTAGACGAGGAAGCGGAAAAACGCACCAGCTGCTTGCCGACATCAAATCAAAAATATTACAGCAGCCGCTAGGTGATCCTATTATTTTGATTGCACCGAAACAGACAACATTTTCATTGGAACAAAGTTTTGCAGCAGATATCGATATCAAAGGCAGTATGAGAGCATCAGTCTACGGTTTTGATCGTCTGGCTTGGCGGATCATGAGTGAAGAAGGTGGTCTGTCTGAAGAGATGATCTCTAAAGCAGGGATTGAAATGCTGACTTATTTAACGCTGAAGACGATGCAGGATGACCTCATATTATATGGTACATCCGCAAAGTATTATGGGTTCAGCCAAAAACTTGCAGAAACTATAAAGGAATTCAAAAAATATAACGTGACTCCCGAAGCATTGATAGCACTGAGCAGCCAGGACATGGCTGTAAGAACACAGCACAAATTGCATGATGTCGGTGTCATCTACGAGGCATTAGAAAAAAGTCTCGACGGTTTATATATACAGTCAGAAGATATTATGCATTTTCTGTTCGACCTTATACCGGTATCTCATACAATACGCCATGCTGATATTTATGTGGATGGATTTCATAACTTTACGACGATTGAATTTCTTGTACTGCAGCAGCTCTCAAAGTATGCCAAATCTATGACCATCACTTTGACCATTGATCCAGCCAAGGAAAACGAAACGTTCAGAAAAACAAGAGAAACTCTGGATTTACTTGTCCAGTCACTGCAGGATGCGAATATTCCTGTTGAAATGACAACGCTGCGTGATGCAGCACGTTACAAGAATCCTAGCTTGAAAATGCTTGAACAGCAGTTTGATGCATTAATTCCCGCACAAAGCGACGTCAGTGGTATTACGATTAATGAAGCGGACCATATGAGAACAGAAGCAGAGGCCATTGTAAGATCAATTCATCAAAAAGCGAGGACTGGTGCTTTCAGATATGCTGATATGGCCGTTCTCTATAGAGATGAGTCCTATATTCCACTGTTGAAGTCGATGTTTGATCAATATGAAGTGCCCTTTTTTACTGATGACAAAGAATCAATGATGCATCATCCAGCAATTGAACTAATACGGTCATTGCTTGATTTTATAGCACAGCCTTGGCAGAATGACCATTTGTTCCGGGCATTGAAAACAGGATTGTTGTCACGCCGCTTTAATATTCAAGAAGATTTAATCCTGGTGGATATGCTTGAAAACACGGTTATTGAGCGAGGTTTGTCATTTAACCGCTGGCTTGAAGATGAGCGTTTCTTCTTCGACAAAAGAAAGCCTTATGCTGAAGAAGATTGGCAGGCAATGAATACATTCAGACATTACTTGACGACTTTGCTCATTGGTTTCATGGAAGAAATCAAGTCCGTTGATCGAGCTGAACAGTTTGCCGAAAGGCTCTTTAACTTCCTTGTTGATGTTAAGCTGCCTGATTATTTAATGGCAGAGAAAGACCGTTTTGTACAGCTCGGTATGAATGAAGAAGCATTGAAGAATGAACAGGTTTATGATGGACTGATTGAACTGATGGATGATTTCGTTGATATGCTGGCTGATACAACGCTTGATTTCCAGACGATGAAAGAAATGTTTGATGTAGGTCTTGCATCACTCGAATTCAATACGATTCCACAGGCACTTGATGAAATTCAGCTGCTTAACTTAGATCTTGCTCGTATCGAAAATATCCCATGCATCTTTATTTGTGGATTCAATGAAGAGGTACTGCCGAGAACGAACAAAGATAACGGATTAATTACTGATCAGGACAAAGTACTCATTGAGTCGATGAGTGAGCTGAAGCTTGCACCATCAAGTACGGCGCTGATGATTGATGAGAGTTTTGTCGCATATCAGGCACTTACTCATGCGAGTTCAGAACTACATATCTATTACAGCCTGATGAGTGAGGATGGCAGTGTTCGGCGTTCATCGCCATATATCAATCAGTTAAAAGCTATATTTCCGGATCTTAAGACGCATCTGCTTGCTGAAGAAACGCATCCAGAAGCACTCGTCGAGACCATCAGAACCGGGATTCCATATATTATTAAACATATAAACGAGCCGCAATGGTTATCAGTGGCAGAGTGGATGAAACACATTCCCGTTTTTAATGATGTCTATAGATTGACACACTACACCAATGATGCGCTCCAGTTGAGTGAAATCCAGGCGGTTGAATTATATGGAGACGAAATCAAAGCCAGTGTATCGAGATTTGAAAGTTACAATAACTGTCCGTTTCAGCATTTTGCAGCGCACGGCTTACAGTTGAATGAACGCACGCCATTTGAATTTCAGAATTTCGAGCTTGGCAATATATTTCATCATGCCTTAAAGATCATTTCCGAGGAAATAAAGGATTCCATTGTAACGATGTCAAAAGAGTCACTTCATCAATATGTTGAAGTGACGTTGAGAGGGTTATTGCCTGATGTGCAGTACCAAGTATTGTATTCAAGAGCTTATTATCAGTTTATGATTAATCAGATCACTAAGATTTTGACAGAGACATTGACAGCTCTTCAGTTTCAGCAGTCGCGCAGTCAGTTCAAAATGGCCAAATTCGAACAGAATTTCAATGCGGAACCGACTCGTCCGAATCAATTTGACGTCCAGAAACTCTATACAAAGCGGGGTATTCCAATATCCATACGTGGTCAGATTGACCGGATTGATGTACTGGAAGGTCAGGATAAGGACTATGTCAGCATTATCGACTATAAGTCATCCAAACATGAGCTTGATTTACGGGAAGTTTATTACGGTAAACAGATGCAGATGGTAACTTATATGGATGTAGTGCTGCAGAATAGCAGAAAATTGTCTGATAAACTTCTCTTACCGGCTGCGATGCTTTACTTCCATGTTAAGGCACCGTTCATTAAATATAATAATCGCAATGATATTAGTGATCATGAATGGTCTTATTTAGAACAGTTCAGACTGCAGGGATTTATCGTGGATGACCTTACTGTTGCATCAAAGTTGGATACAGCACTCGATGTCGGCATCAAATCAGCCGTCATTCCTGCAAAACTTAAAAAAGACGGATCATTTTACAGCAATTCAAAAATACTGTCAGAACACGAAATCAATCAATTAATCGATATTAACCGTCGTAATTTCGTGACGACAGCTGAACATATTATGGATGGTCATACGAAAGTGGCGCCGCTGGAATTTGATGGTAGATTACCTTGTCAGTTCTGTACATTCAAATCAGTCTGTCATATCGATCCATTGATCAACGCAGATGACGTCAGAAAAGTAGACGAAAGTATTGACGTCAAAAATTTACTAAAGGAGGATGGTCATGAGCCAGAAACAACAGTGGACAGAAGCTCAGTGGGAAGCGATTAATGTCGTTGGTCGAGATGTATTAGTAGCTGCAGCAGCTGGAAGTGGTAAGACAGCAGTTCTTGTTGAACGGATCATCCAGAAAATTGTTCGTGATCAGTTGAATATTGATGAGCTGTTAGTCGTCACATTTACTAATGCAAGTGCCCGTGAAATGAAAGAACGGATTCACCAGGCGATTCAGCGCGAAACAATTAACAACCCTACATCCCATTTAAAGGCACAGCTTGTTAAAATACACGCTGCTGAAATATCAACATTACACAGCTTCTGTCTGAGATTAATTGAGCAGTATTACTATACTATTGATCTTGACCCTTCTTTTAGAACAGCAAGTGATGAAGAAGTTTCTCTTCTTCTCATGCAGTCGCTGGATGAAGTGATGGAGCAATATTATGCAGAACCGGATGAACATTTTCTGCGCACCGCACTGCATCTATCAAGTGACCGTAATGATCAATCGCTGCGTGAAATCATTAGACAACTCTATTACTTTGCGATAGCCAATCCGGACCCGGTACGCTGGTTGAATCAGTTAACGACTAACTATAGTGAGCTGACCACCGACCACCCACTGATCGCTCAGCTGACAGCAGTAGTTAAAGAATCTGTCACCGAAGCGCTGCATCTCCTTGAAGAAGCAAGTTCATTGTTAGATGGTCCAGCTTATGACAAGCATTATCTGGCAGTAACACCGTACATCACGAGTCTTGAACAGATGGATGGTGATTTTCAGCAGATGTATGAACAGTTTATGACATTGAATGAATTCACTGTTCCGGCCTTCAGATTCTCAAAAAAAGTAGAAGATATGCGTCACGATAAAACGACTGAAGATTACATCAAACTGCTGCTTAGTCAGGCAAAAGATCATTTGAACCGAGTTCGTAACGACTATTTCTATGCTGAACCTGAAGTAATGATTGATGATATTCGCTCCATGACAGGTGAAGTCGAGACGTTAACTGCTATTACATCGGCATTGATTGAGAAGTTCCGTCAAAAGAAGCGTGAACGGAAAATAATTGATTTCAGTGATTATGAACATTTTGCGCTTCAAATACTAGTGCAGGACCAAAAACCGACTGCGATTGCTGAATCATTGAAAGCACGCTACAAAGAAATTCTTGTGGACGAATATCAGGACACGAACAGAGTTCAGGAAACGATTGTCCAGTCGATCAATGATCATCACCTCTTTATGGTAGGGGATGTTAAGCAGTCCATCTATAAATTCAGACAGGCAGAGCCTGGGCTGTTTCTTGAAAAGTATCAGCGATTCAATCAATCAGACGATGGAATTGTTATAGATTTATCCCGGAACTTCAGATCGAGACAGCCGGTTATAGAAGATACAAATGCAGTATTTCGTCGAATAATGGATGAGCAAGTAGGGGAAATAAGTTACGATATCAAACAACAGCTCTATTATGGTGCACCGTTCGATGATCATCACGCCAAGACAGAGCTGAATGTCATCATTAAAGATGAAATGGAGTCCCCTGCACCTGAAAGTGAATGGATTGCTATTAAAATCAAAGATATCATTGCCAATGAGCAAGTCTACGATATGAAATCAGGGACTTATAGACCTGCAGAATATCGAGATATTGTTGTGCTGGAGCGGAGTTTCAGTCAGGCGAGCAATCATCAGACGATAATGAAGAAACATCAAATCCCGTTCCATGTCAACAGCAGAACAGGATATTTTCAGACCGATGAAATTCGAACGGTGATGAGCCTGCTCCGAGTGATAGATAACCCGCTGCAGGATATTCATTTGGCAGGCATATTACGATCACTGCTCTATCAATTTGATGAAGCAGAATTGGTCACTATAAGATTAAATAATAAAAATGTCTATTTCTTCAACAACCTAGTTGACTATATCGAAGGCAACGATGATCGTCTCAGCGATAAAATCAGGCAATTCCTCACCGATTTATCACTGTACCGCGAATGGGCGAGAACCATGAGTGTCAGACAACTGCTTGAAGGGATATACAGCAGATTATTTGTAGTTGAAAAATTTTCAATTCTAACTGGAGGCAGCCAGCGCCGTGCAAACTTGCTCGGTCTGCTTGCTAAAGCAGAAGATTTTGAACGTTCAAGTTACCGTGGTTTATACCAGTTTATTCGCTATGTTGACCATTTGTTAAGTGAGGGCAAGGATTTTGGTGAGGTCAATATTATTTCTGAGGAAGCGGATGTTGTACGTATGATGACGGTTCATGCAAGTAAAGGGCTTGAATTTCCGTTTGTGATTTACGCTGGACTCGGCCGTGAATTCAATATGATGGATCTGAACGGGATGGTGCAGCTTAATCAGAACTTAGGACTGGCCATTAATTATTATGATGCTGAGCGACATTTGACTTATCCCACATTGATGACCCACCTATTCAAAAGAGAGGCTCGTAATGAAATCATCTCAGAAGAAATGCGGCTGATGTATGTAGCATTTACGAGAGCAAAGGAACGCTTGATTCTTCTAGGAAAAGCGACCCATAAAAACGTCGAAAGCTGGTCGCAGGTCAAATTGAACGGCACACTTGATGAGCAGTTCAGACGGGGGGCATCCAGCCCGCTTGCCTTGATCATCGCCAGCGTTCTTAATGAATCAGCACCGCTTACTTCTATCCAAGTCAATTTAGTGGAATCTTTGGAACAGTCAGAAACAACAGTGGCGGCGAGTGAAGAGACAGTCACTAAGACAACTGCTGCCTGGCTCGATGAACGGATGAACTATCATTATCCATATACTCAGATGAATCAACTACCGACGAAAGAATCAGTATCCGATATTAAGCGCCAGACAGAAGTAGATGATGGCGCGACGACATGGACACTGGTTAATCAGTATCAGCTCGGGCGTGCGTCATATGAGCGTCCAAAATTCATGAGTGAAAAGAAACGGACGGCAACAGAACGAGGAACATTGATGCACACTGTGATGCAGCATTTTCCATACGAAGGCCGACCTTTGTCTGATAATGACATCAGAGCATTTCTTGATCGTTTAGTCGTCAAAAAAATCATCAGACAAGAAGATTTAAAGGAAATTGATGTGACAGTGCTTGTCACTTATTCTCACTCCCCTATCTATCACATGATATCAACATCGACAGCTGTGTATACTGAGCTGCCATTTGTCATCGGCAAATCTTATTTGACGGGGGAAGCATTAGAAGACGCCCCGATGGAACAGCTGGTACAAGGAATGATTGACTGCGTGTTCGTCTATCAGAATGATTATTATTTTGTCGATTTCAAAACTGACCGTTTTGTTGAGCGGAAAGGTCAGACAAAAGCTGAAGTCGCTGTTCAACTGAAAGAGCGTTATGCTGTTCAGATGCACTATTACAAAAAAGCAATTGAAGAAATGGTAGGTCAGCCGGTCAAAGGATATCTGTATTTCTTCGACTACCAAGAAGTTGAGGTTTAATAATGAAGTATAAATTATTTGTGTTACTTGCAGTTATGTTAATCATCATTGAAGAGAGTGTTGAATTATCATATCCGCTCCGTACCGTCGTGCCGACGGATTTCTTCTCTGAAGACCAGCAGGACCAGTACTTATGGATAGTATTTCTAGTGATTGGAATTGGTCTGCCGCTCTTCACTTTGCTGCTCAGTCGAACGGTCGATGAGTGGACAGATCGGCAGATCGTTATTATGATAGCTGTCGGAGTTGTCGACAGATTCTTCATCAATCCATATAGTCTGTTGCTGTATTTAGGGATTGCGGTGGTGCTGGCTCAGTTCATTAAAAGGAGTGACTATTCCTATTTAGTAGGAATAGGACTGCTTATTGCCGGGCTTGTGATTGTTGGTCTGCCGCTCTTACTGATCACATTCTTTAGTGAAACATTTATGGATGTAGCCCAGTTTCAGCATTTCATTGCACTCTACCAGTCAAATGACTATATCAGCTACATTAAAGAGAATTTAATGACCAGCTCAGTGAAAAATATAGCGATCATGATTTTAATGATTCTACCGCTGTTATTGATAGGAGAGAAAGTGGCATATTTAGTGTCATACTATCGATGGTCTGCGGTACTCATAGCGTCTGCAGTGCTTGCGGTCGGTACAATCATTAAAACGTTGGTCAGATTGACAGAATCCACGCAGGCATTCGATATTATTATACTGATCGGCGGGACTTCTCAAGCATTAGCTGTATTTATAATGGCAGCGCTATTTGTCAAAACTTATCGCTTGAATAGCTCTCTGGTCATAGCGGGTTTGTTGTTAGCAGACATCATGATGCTGTTATGCTTCACTGGAATAGGAATAGGACAATATCAATCAATAGCGCTCAGTGATGTCCTTATCAGAAGTGGAATCATTAGTATGATCACTGTTATTTGTTTACTATTATTCAGTTATTTCAGAAAGTCTTCAATAAATACATGATAAAAATTCAAATATTCTGTATAATATGAACAAACACAGAAGGAGTTGTGCCAATATGAAATTTCTATCATTTGAGTATCAAGGTCAAAAAACTTATGGCGTCAAAGTAAAACGAGAGGAAGCAGCATGGATTCTACCGAAAGTATTTGAAACATTCGGTGAAGGTGATTATCCAGAGACACTGCTTGCCGGCCTTGAACAAAATGTATCAATCGATTTTCAGGAAGCTGTACGAAAAGTCGTGGTACAGGCTGAACAGAGTGATGAGAAAGCACAATACAAAGCCAACTTCAGCGACATCAAGTTTTTACCACCCGTTATACCGACAAACAATGTGATTGCTGTTGGTCGTAACTTTGCTAAACACGCTGAAGAATTAAATAATCGTGTCGATCGACTGTATGTCTTCACAAAAGCCCCATCCAGCTTGATCGGTGATGGCAATGAAATTCCACTGCATAGCGACATTACGAATTCTCTGGATTATGAAGGAGAGCTGGGAGTCGTCATCGGAAAGTACGGTCATAAAATCCCGAAAGGTATGGCGCTCGATTATGTATATGGCTATACAATCGTCAACGATATTACAGCGCGTGACCTGCAGAAAGAACATGCACAGGCCTTCTTAAGCAAGAGTCTGCTAGGTGGTTGTCCAATAGGTCCTTATATCGTCACAAAAGATGAACTGCCGACTCCAGAGAATGTCAATATTGTGACGAAAGTCAATAATGAAATTCGTCAGGACGGTAGTACGAGTGAAATGATCTTAAAAATCGATGACTTAATTGCAGAGATTTCTAAATATATCGCCCTGCATCCTGGTGATGTCATTGCGACTGGAACACCAAGCGGCGTAGGAGCAGGAATGAATCCTCCAGTATTTCTGAAAGCAGGAGACGAAATTAAAGTAACGATTGATGGCATTGGGACATTAGTGAATACAATCAGTGAATAGTTTCATGTAGGACAGAGAAGAATAATCACTTCTCTGTTTTTACATGTCAGGAGTATGGTAGAATATAAGAGATTACAACAAAAGGAGTTGACAATAATGATCACAGGAATGTTACATCTGCATATTATAAGCTGGGTTGCAGTATTAATTTTATTTTTTGCAGCATACGAAAACTTTTCAGACCGTCTAGGACCAAGCAAATATTTCAAACCGTTACATATGGTGCTGAGACTGTTCTTGCTGCTGGCCTTAATCAGTGGAGCGTATATATTCTTCCAGGCTTCGGATAACAATGCCGCATTGTACGGTATTAAATTCCTTTTAGGATTGATTACAATCGGCCTTGTGGAAATGACATTAGCACGTAAGAAAAAGAAGAAGTCATCTAGAAATTTCTTCTACTTAACACTGCTCTTTGCATTAATTACGTTTGGACTTGGTGCGTATTTACCATTAGGACCAATTACCGCATTGTTTAACTAACAAATCTGCTCAGATGAGCAGGTTTGTTTTCTGTGTGAATGTTATGAACATTTTATGACGTTGAACACAACTCATGGCTGTTCTAGTATAATCGAAGTATTAACTGATAAGAGGGATTGCTATGAAAAAAATATTAATGCTGCTTTTGGTGCTCCTTATTGTACCAAAGCCTGTATTTGCTGAAACACAAGTACCGCCAAGAATTTATAGTCTCGTGATTGACCGTTTTATGAACGGCAATGAGAAGAATAACCTGCACATTCATAATGACGGAGATGATGATCTTCCTTACGGCGGTGACTTTCAAGGAATCAAAGGTAAGCTGGATTACATTAAGAATATGGGCTTTGATACCATTCATCTATCTCCAGTTTTTGACCATCAGGAAAAGGATTACTTAGGCTACAAAGTGACTAATTATGATACGGTTGATGAAATATACGGCGGAGAAGAAGACTTCAAACAATTAATCACAGCGGTTCATGATCAGAATATGAAAATTATTGTCGATATGCCGGCAGTAGTGACTGAAGGGTATACGGCGGCAGAAGACACAGAGATGACGACTGTACAGCAGCAATACTATAAAGATCAAGAGATCATCGATCTAGAAAATCCCACTAATCAGAATCGGTACAAAAAGAAAATGGAACAGTTCACTGAGCGTTATGATGTAGATGGTCTGTCCATGTATGTGATGCAGCAGACTATTGACAGTGACAAAATATTCCCGGACGACATACTGACTATCGCGATTCAGCCGGAAGGAGTATCTTCTAGTCATTTTGATTATATTCAAAAAGAAGAAACGACACATAAGCTCGCGAATGCTTTTAAAACGACAGATAAGGAAATTCCTGTCACATATGATGACAATGAGCTGCTAGCAGCGGATCAGTTCTTCATGCCGCGATTGACAAAATATGCAGCGGACGAAAACATGTTCCCTGGCACGAGAATCAAGCAGTTGATGAGTTACTTAATGATTCAACAGCATCCGATCAGCATGACTTACGGCACTGAAATTGCAATGAACGGTGACAGTATGCCGGATATGCATCAACTGCTGGACTTCAGAACAGAAAAAGAAGTGACTGACTATTTAGCCGACACGTCTGCTGTTTACAAAAAATATAATGAATTGTTTGATGGCAGTGCAAAAGTGATTCACAATGAGCATGGTAATCAAGTGATCTATTATGATACGGAAGATGTTGATTTTGTATATAATGTCAATGATTCCAGTAAAGCAACTAATATTGAGCTGGGTGAAGATGTAGTGAAGCCCGGCAAAATGCTGAGTGGCCTACTGATTGGCGACAGCATCCATTCGAAAGAGGGGGTGTCACATTTGATTATTAACCGTGAAGAAGCAGAATTGTATGCAGTCATTGATGAACGAGGACTAAACAATACATACCTCTATGCAGCAGGAGCCATTGTTATTTTATTTTCAGCCTTCATCATTACAGTCGCAAGACGTTCAAAGAGAAATAAAGCCAGTAAATAATAGATAAACGGTCCTGATGCTTAAGTATCAGGACCGTTTATCTGTATGGGCTCTATATCCGATCATATTGACGATGTCTTTCGGTGAAGAATAGGGAGGGGCATAGGCGATTTCAATATCTTTGAAATCATCTACGGTTGCACCGAGTCCCATTGCTGTAGCGATAATGTCAATCCGTTTATCGACACCTTCCTGTCCAAAGACACATGCACGGAGCAGCTGTCTGTTATCTTTCCTGTAATAGACAGATACAGAAGTGACACGTGCATCAGGCAAATAATTGGCATGATTTTTCTGCTGATAGTTAATATGTTCATAGTCGTATGATTGCAGTGCGGACTCACTGATGCCGACACTGGCAATCGTATAATCGAAGAAACGAACGATGTTCGTTGCGAGAAGTCCTTTGAAAGGCTGTTTATCGCCGCTTAAATTCCCAGCAATCAAATTGGCGGCGCGATGTGCTCCCCAGGCAAGCGCAACAGTCGTTTTGTCCTTTGTATGACGATAGAATGTTTCTATCGCATCACCTAGCGCATAGATGCCGTCAATGCTGGTCTCGAAGTAGTCATTCACTTTTATATAACCGCGGTCGTTCAATTCAATGCCGCTGTCAGTCAGAAATTCTGTATTTGGTGTTATACCAATCGCTTCAATGATAATATCAAACGATTCTTTGTGACCGGACTTAAAGGTCACTTCATTACCGTTTAATTGAGCCAGTTCATCACCGAGTATTAAGTGAACCTGCTGTTCGACAATAATATTTTTGAGTAATGGGATGAACTGCTGATCCATCGCTTTCATAATGTGTTCGCTGCGGCTGGTCAAAGTCACATCCAAACCGCGGTGTTTAAAGTTTTCGACCATTTCCAGTCCAATATAACCCGCACCGATAATCAATGCTTTTTGAACATGATGACTGTCGATATATTGTTCGATGGCATCCGTATCTTCAAGGTTACGAAGTGGAAATACGATGGATGAACCTTGCGTCGCTGCCATAGAAATAGGGCGGCAGCCGGGACTTAATACCAGTGCATCGTAGTTATCTTCAAATGATTCATCGCTGTCATGATTGTAGACTGTCACTGTACGGCGCTGTGGATTGACTGCTGTGACTTCATGTTTCGTTTTCACTGTAATGTTCTTTTGGTCATTGAATGAATCAGGAGTGGCCTGCAATAGACGCTCACGCTCAGTAAATACTTCGCCTAAGTAATAGGGAAGACCACAATTAGCAAAACTCATGTCACGGTCTTTTTCATAGATATTAATCTGAGCATCCGTCAGCATTCTTCTAATCTGCGAAGCTGAAGTGGCCCCCCCTGCAACTGCTCCGACGACTATGATTTTCAAGAGATGTCCTCCTTATAATAATATAAGGCAATAGTTCCTTGACCTGTATGCGATGAAATGGTAGGTCCCAGTTCCTTGATGACATGGTGGACTGGACCACACTCTTTTTCTATGATAGCCAGCAACTGCTCTGCACCTTTCATATCATTGGAATGGCTTATGAATACGCGAGTTGCAGTAAGGTTCTGACGGTCATTTTTAATCTGAGCAGCCATTTCGTTGAATACTTTCTTTTTACCGCGATACTTACCGATCGGTACGAGTTTGCCCTCTTCAACATGCAGCAGCGGCTTAATATTGACGAGTGACCCCAAGAATGCCTGTCCTCTGCTTAAACGGCCTCCTTTAGCGAGATAATTCAAATCTTCTACTGTAAAGAGGTGGACAATACGTTCGTGCATTTCATGAATGCGATGGACAATGTCATCTTTTGAGAATCCGTCATCTCTCATCTTGACGATATCTAAAATCTGCATACCGAGTCCGCTAGATGCAGAATGAGAATCAATAATTTCAAGGTCTAAATCGGGATACTGTTCACAGATCTGAGCCTTAACCATGACTGCAGACTGATAAGTTCCACTGAGTCCACTGGAGAACGCATAATAAATTGCTTGTTCATGATTTTCCGCGATTTCAGTGAACAATTCAGTCATCTGTTCGATGGATACCTGGCTCGTCATCGGTCTTTTGCCATTGTTGATTGCGTCATAGACTGTTTGATTATCAATTTCAAATTGGTCTTTATAATTATGCTCACCGATAGCGACTGCCATCGGTAAAAAATCAAGTTTGTGCCGGCTGATTTCCTCAAGAGTCAAATCGCTCCCACTATCTACTATAATACGCATGTGATTCCTCCTTAAAATTAATAAAAATAGTGATTAAGAAATTTACCGATTCCATCATCATTGTTTGATTCAATCACTTGATCGGCAAGTTCTTTAAGTGGCTGGATGGCATTACCCATAGCAACTCCTGTTCCTACATACTCTATCATTTCATTGTCATTATCTTCATCGCCAAATGCAATGATGTTTTCACGTTTAATATCAAAGTATTTTGCCACATAGTCTACACCTACTGCTTTGTTGATTCCTTTTTTGACAATTTCTATGACTGGATAAGGAGCACCCCAGCGCCGATGTTCAATGCTTTCAGCGTAAATTTCATTTAAGTGATGACGAATCGACGGTACATACTGCTCTTCCGCTTGAATGAGAATACTTGTCGGTCCTTCAGTTAAATTCTCTGTTAAATCTCCTGTCGTGACAAGTGGGTGACCCATGGTGAATCCTTCAAACAAATATTCATCGTGATAATGAAAGAATACATTGTCTTTAACTTCTGCAATAATGTTTTTAATATTCAAATGTTTGACTTGAGAAAATATTTCCCGCGCAATAGCTAAGTCCAGCGTTTCATGTACTTGTTTAAAAGACATATCCCCGGGGTGATGAACGAATGCACCGTTAAAATTCACGATAGGTGTTGTCAGTTCCAGTTCCTGATAATAAATTTGACTCGATCTATAAGGACGCCCAGTTGAAATGATTACTTTATGACCATCTTTGATTAATGCCTGTATCACTTGTTTTGTGTAAGGAGAAATTTTCTTTTCGTCAGTCAATAACGTCCCGTCTAAATCAAGACAGATTAAATGCTTTTCTTTCATTGTACCTGTTCCTTTCTATCTAATAGTATTATCATATCATTTAATTGGCTGTATGAAAGTTTTTTGATATAGTAAGAATGAAGAGGAGTGATAAGCAATGGAAGAAGCTATGAAAGATAGCATTTTAGGTGCACTTGAAAATGTCATTGACCCTGAATTAGGAATAGACGTTGTCAATCTTGGCCTTGTATATAATATCGATATGGATGAAGATGGTATTGTCACAGTTGACATGACATTAACGTCAATGGGCTGTCCAATGGGGCCGCAGATTATTGACCAAGTCAAAACAGCTCTTGGTGAATTGCCGGAGATCAAAGAAACACAAGTCAACATCGTCTGGAATCCACCGTGGAACAAAGACATGATGAGCCGTTATGCTAAAATTGCATTAGGTGTCAGTGGCTAATAACGACAATAACAGTAATGATGACGAATCTCTGGATTCGTCTTTTTTTGATTAAATCATGAAAAAACAGGGCAAATTAATTGTATGAAAGAGCAAATGGTATTATAATTTGGTTAAAGGTCAAATATAGTCAAATTATTAAGGGGTGACAAGATGAACATTGAGAATATGACTTATAATGTACAATCAGCAGTAGAGTTTGCTCAGAATGATGCAATAGCACGTCAACTGCAATCTATTGAACCTGAAAGTTTACTGCTGTCCTTTACAAATGATACTGACAGTATGCTGTCGACAGTATTTGAACGAGCAAATTTGAATGTGACAGATTACACTAAACAATTAACTGAAAAATTAACAACTATGCCGCAGATTAGCGGTGACAATGTCCAGTATGGTCAGTACTTGAGTGCTGGATTAAATCAACTTCTGCAACAAGCTGACACTGTTAAGAACGACATGAACGATGATTATTTATCCGTTGAACATATCATTGTTGCGGCAATGGATGTTCACCAACTGACAACACAGTTTATCGGCAATAAGGCAGAAGTCATCAGAGAAATCATCAATCAAATTAGAGGAGGAAACCATGTGACTACACAAAATCCCGAAGTCCAATATGAAGTATTAAAAAAATATGGACGAGATTTAGTAGAAGAAGTGAGAAACGGCAAAATGGATCCTGTCATCGGTCGAGATGAAGAAGTTAGAAATACTATTCGTATATTAAGCCGTAAAACAAAAAATAATCCGATTTTAATCGGTGAACCCGGCGTTGGTAAGACGGCAATTGTAGAAGGATTGGCACAGCGTATTGTACGTAAAGACGTTCCCGATTCTCTACTTAACAAAACTATTTTTGAACTTGATTTAAGTGCGCTTGTGGCAGGTGCCAAATTCAGGGGAGAATTTGAAGAACGTCTGAAAGCCGTGCTGAAAGAAGTAAAAGAAAGCAATGGTGAAATCATTCTGTTCATCGATGAAATTCACATGCTGGTAGGTGCAGGTAAGACAGATGGTGCAATGGACGCAGGTAACATGCTGAAACCAATGCTTGCGCGTGGTGAACTGCACTGTATCGGTGCAACTACTCTGAACGAGTATCGTCAGTATATCGAAAAAGATTCTGCGCTTGAACGGCGCTTTCAGAAAGTACAGGTCGCAGAACCTGATGTAGAGGACACCATTTCTATATTACGAGGTCTTAAAGAACGGTACGAAGTACATCACGGGGTGAGAATTCAGGATAGAGCATTAGTAGCAGCTGCAGAATTATCTGATCGCTACATCACTGATCGCTTCCTGCCAGACAAAGCTATTGATCTTGTGGACCAGGCATGTGCAACGATCCGTACAGAGATGGGCTCTAAGCCGACTGAACTTGATGCGGTCAATCGGCGCGTGCTGCAACTCGAAATCGAAGAGAAAGCATTAAAAAATGAGCAGGATACCCAAAGTATGAACCGCTTAAAAGAACTGCAGAAAGAATTAGCAGACGAGAAAGAGAAACAGCAGATTTTAACTGCAAAAGTTGATAAGGAAAAAGCTCAGATACAAGTTGTCCAGGAGAAACGCAGCGAGCTTGATCAGTATCGTCAACAGCTTGAAGATGCTCAAAACAACTATGATTTAGCTAAAGCATCAGAACTGCAGTACGGCAAAATCCCTCAGATTGAAAAAGAGCTGGCTGAACTTGAAGAAGAATTTCAGGAAGAAACAAAAGGAACTGATCGATTGATTCGAGAAGTCGTGACCGATGAAGAAATTGGCTATATCGTGTCTCAATGGACAGGTATCCCTGTGAGTAAATTAGTTGAAACAGAAAAAGAAAAATTACTTAAACTGGCTGATATTCTGCATGAACGGGTAGTCGGTCAAGATGAGGCAGTAGATTTAGTGGCAGATGCTGTCGTCCGAGCACGTGCCGGCATTAAAGACCCGAACCGACCAATCGGCAGCTTCTTATTCCTTGGACCGACCGGTGTCGGTAAAACTGAACTTGCTAAAACATTGGCAAGTACAATGTTTGACTCTGAAAAACATATGATCCGAATCGATATGAGTGAATATATGGAAAAACATGCAGTGGCACGCTTGATCGGTGCGCCTCCTGGTTATGTAGGGTATGAAGAAGGGGGTCAGCTGACTGAAGCAGTCAGACGTCAGCCGTACTCAGTCATACTGCTCGATGAAATCGAAAAAGCCCATAGTGATGTCTTCAATGTGCTCTTACAGCTACTTGATGAAGGACGATTGACAGATTCTAAAGGGCGTGTCGTAGATTTTAAAAATACAATCATTATTATGACAAGTAATATTGGTTCACAATATTTACTGGAAGGTATCAATGAAGGTGAAATCAGCGAAGAAGCGCGCAATCAAGTAATGACAGCACTCCATCAATACTTTAAACCAGAAATCTTGAACAGAATGGATGATATTGTCCTGTTTAAACCATTAAGTGCTAATGACATGACTTACATTGTCGACAAAATTATTGACCAGCTGAATGTGCGTCTTAAAGATCAGCATATGTCTGTTGAAGTAGCTGATGATGTCAAACAATGGGTAGCAGAAGAAGCCTATGAACCGCAGTTCGGCGCACGCCCATTAAAACGTTTTGTACAGCGTCAAATTGAAACGCCGCTTGCCAGATTACTTATTCAGAATGATCTGGCAGAAGGAGCAAAGGTCGTTGTTACGATGGATAATGGTCAGCCGAAGCTTGTCATAGAATAAAAAAACGATGTAATCTTTACGATTACATCGTTTTTTTAATGTTCGTTGTGATGAGGTATCGGCTCATCTGGAATTGTCATGGAAATAAGGATAACAAAAATGGCAAAGATCACTGATAAAATAGAAGCAGTGACAAGATGAAGGTCCTGACCGCCGCCTAAACTCATCAATACGAAATTGATCATATGTACTAAAATGAATGACCAGACAAAAGTCATGATATATTGCATGTTTATATCCTCCATAAATCTTGATATAGTTATATTATAAAAGAGATAGATAAAAAAGTATACCCTTACATTCAGAGGTTGATAATGAAAAAAATAATTATGATAGTGACTGTACTGCTGTTGATTGCAGCGGCAGTCTTATATTTCAGAGGCGGCAGGAAAGAATTGACCAGCGTCGGATTTTTATTTCCGGATTCGATGTACGACCAGACTTGGGGAACTGAGGGTTATAAAGGAATGCTGGACATTGTGCAGACGTACGATACAGCTTTTTTCTATGAACAGAATATCAATACGCGTCCGAAGATTGAACGTTCCATAAGCGAGATGTCTGCTAGAAATGTCAATATTTTATTCGGTCAAGGTAAAGAATATACTGAAGTCTTCAATGATGTGGCAGCTCGATATCCTGATATACAGTTTGTCGTATTCAATGGTAAATCGACTGCAGAAAATGTGACTGCTATAAATATTGACGGTTATTCTGTTGGGTTCTTCAGTGGAATGATTGCCGGCCATCACACAGACAATAACCATATAGGTGTCATCGGTGCATTTAAATCTCAGCCTGATATCAAAGGGTTCATTGACGGAGCGAAATTTGAGAATCCCGATGTAATGATTACTGAGAAGTACATCCACACTTTCGGTTATGATCATAAAGGAGCGGCGCTTGCTGAACAAATGATTAAACGCGACCACGTAGATGTTATTTTTCCAGCTGCTGACGGAATTAATGCTGATGTCATGTCACTTGCAAAAGAGCAGGATATATCGACTATCGGTTATATTATCGATCAAAGCATGAATGGGCCACAAGTATTGACAAGCCTGCAGTTGAACTTGTCCAAAGCCTATGCGCAAGCAGCGGATCAGTATAGCAATAATCAATTGCGAGGTGGTACCTATTATTTAGGTGTAAAGGAAGACATGGTGGAACTAGGACCTATATCTTATCGAATTGATGAGGAGTTTCAAAAGCGGATAAAACAGGATTTTGACCGCTACGAAAAAAAATTAGTTCTTCCTAACGGCATAAAAGAGACACGGAGCCATTTTGAATCGTATTTGAAGACCAGCAATTAACAACCATTACAGTTGAACAAATAGTCATAATATGATAAATTAGTACCTGGTTATAATAACTGACTATAAGAAGGTGCTCATTTGAACGTAGGAATAAAAGGGATTGGCACATATATCCCTGAAAAAGTTATGACAAATCATGATTTCGAGAAATTTTTAGATACATCTGATGAATGGATTTCAAAAATGACGGGTATTAAAGAACGTCGTTTTGCTGCTGCAGATGAAGAAACAAGTGATATGGCGTATATAGCAGCTGAAAAGGCAATTGCAGATGCCGGTATTGACAAAGATGAAATAGATATGGTCATCGTAGCAACAGCTACAGGGGATCATAAGTTTCCTGCAGTGGCCAATCAGCTACAGGAACGTTTAGGTTTGAGACCCGTACCATCCATGGATCAGCTGGCTGCATGCACAGGATTTATTTATAGTATGATTACCGCACAGCAGTTTATTAAGACGGGCATGTGCAGAAATATCCTTGTAGTCGGAGCAGAGAAACTGACTAAAATCGCCAATATGGAAGACCGGAATACTGCCATTCTATTTGGTGATGGTGCAGGTGCCGTTATTCTAGGCGAAGTGAGCGAAGGACATGGTATACTTAGTTCACAACTTGGCAGCGATGGTTCCGGAGCTAAACATTTATACGATCGCAAAGAAGACCAGCTGCTAGTGATGAACGGACGTGAAGTATTTAAGTTTGCGGTGCGTATCATGGGGGAGATGGCTACTGAAGTTGTAGCAAAAGCTGGACTGAAGCCTGAAGACGTTGATATGTTCATCCCGCACCAGGCGAATATCAGAATCATGGAATCTGCCCGTGAAAGACTTGGAATACCACGTGAAAAAATGAGTGTGACTATCGATAAGTATGGTAATACTTCAGCGGCGTCCATTCCATTGTCAATAATGTATGAGCTTGAGCAAGGAAAAATAAAAGAAGGAAGTAATTTAGTGCTGGTTGGTTTCGGTGGTGGGCTGACCTATGGTGCAATAACATTAGTGTGGGGAAAATAGGAGGAAACTATGAAGAAAAGAGTTGTTATTACAGGAATCGGGGCGCTAAGTCCTCTAGGTAATGATGCAAGAACTACTTTTAATAATGCAGTAGCCGGAGTGAACGGGATTGATTATATCACTCGAATTGATACAGCTGATTATGGTGTTAAAATTGCTGGGGAATTAAAAGATTTCAACATCGAAGATCATATCCCTAGAAAAGATGCGAGAAAGATGGACCGTTTCACGCAGTATGCGATGGTTACAGCAAGACAGGCAGTTGCTGACAGCAAACTCGAAATCACTGATGACAACCGTGATCGTGTCGGTGTGTGGATTGGTTCTGGTATCGGTGGTATGGAAACATTTGAAAATTCATATCACCAATTACAGCAGCGTGGACCTAATCGTGTCAGCCCGTTCTTTGTCCCGATGATGATTCCTGATATGGCAACTGGTCAAGTATCCATCGATTTAGGAGCACAGGGGCCTAATGGCTGTACAGTGACCGCATGTGCTACAGGCACCAACTGTATTGGTGATGCTTTTAGAATCATTCAATATGGTGATGCTGATGTTATGATTGCAGGAGGCACTGAAGCGCCTATTACTAAGATGGGAATTGCGGGCTTTATGGCTAACAAAGCATTGTCATTCAACAACGATCCTGAAGTTGCATGTCGTCCTTTTCAGGAAGGTCGCGATGGATTCGTGATGGGTGAAGGGGCAGGTATTGTCGTGCTCGAAGAACTTGAGCACGCCAAAGCTCGCGGTGCTCACATCTACGCTGAAGTTGTTGGATATGGTAATAACGGCGATGCATATCATATTACAGCGCCTGCACCGAATGGTGAAGGAGGCGTGAGAACGATGAAAATGGCCTTGAAAGATGCGGGTATTTCACCGGAACAAGTCCAATATTTGAACGCACATGGTACGAGTACGCCAATCGGTGATTTATACGAAACAATGGCCATTAAACAAGTGTTTGGAGATGCAGTGAAAGACTTAAAAGTATCTTCAACAAAATCAATGACAGGTCATTTACTTGGCGCAACAGGTGCAGTGGAAGCTATTATTACGTCACTTGCCATTGAAAACAGCATTGTCCCTCCAACCATTCACCAGTCAACACCAGACCCAGAATGTGATCTTGATTATGTACCGGAAACGGCTCAGAAACTGGAGATTGAATATGCTTTGTCTAACAGTTTAGGTTTCGGTGGTCACAACGCTGTACTGGTATTCAAAAAATACAGCGAATAAGTGAATCGTTAAAATAAAAGGTCCTGATGATATCATCAGGACTTTTTTTGATGGCATGAGTCATTTGATTAAGCCGTATTAAGACTGCATAAACGAGATGATTAGAGTTATGATCATCGCAGCAGACGAAACATATAGTAGTGGCATTGTGATTGGATAGTGCTGCTGTCTAATGTCCACTTGTTTCTTTGAATAGAGTTCATCATCCTCCATTGTTTTTTTCATGCGTTTCGGTGCAGTCATATATTGAAACCTTCTAAATGAATGACCCATAATACTGAAGGCACCTTGAGACAGCAATAGAATAAACAAGGAGATACAAAATAATAACAGGGCAGCCATGAACAATGAATTGATGATTCCTATTCCATTAAATCCATTGATCAGCCCGAATATGATAGTCATAAAGAATAGAGCGGCAAATGATATGAAGTAAAAATTACGTTTCACTGTAAACCTCCGAAATTTTTTTGACCATTAGTTATTGTACATGAAAAGGCCTATTAATGTATATGATATTAGTTTTTTTAATAAACGGCAGACCGCACAGTTGGTTTAAAACCGTTTCGGTTTAAATGAAATTAGTTTTTATACTAAAAACTGAATAATTCTTAAAAATAAATGCTTTAAAGCAATAAAAAGTACTATAGAATCTTATAAATATAAAATTTCTGAATAAAAAATGTATTGCAAAAATAATTATAAAACAACTATAATAGTCATAGAGTTTTCGTGGTTAAATAAGATACGTTGTCATGGATGGTCTTTGGGGTGGATAGAGACAATACAGAAGGTATGACGACAATTAGCTGACAGGACAGTAGAAATGATGACTCCCATCGATTCAAATGACAGCATCTGTTTCATAACTTATATAATAAGAATTTCCTTGGATTTTACTCAAGAATAGTCATATACAGCCTCTTATAAGTAGTAATATGTCACTATTTGTGGAGAAGGATATTAATATATATATCCTTCTCTTTAAATAAATTTAAAAAGTAGTATGAATTATAAGAAAATTTAGTTATTATAAGTTATGTATAATAAATTTAATTGCGTGTATAGGTTAGAAGGAGGATTTAGAAGTATGTTAAAGTTTGCGCTCAGACGTCTTGGTTACATGATCATCACTTTGTTTATCGTAGCAACGGCTACCTTCTTTTTGATGAAGTTGATGCCAGGGTCACCTTATAACGATGAAAAGTTATCTGCAGAACAGAAAATCATCGTTAATGAAAAATATGGATTAAACGATCCAGTAGGTGTACAGTATGTCAATTATTTGAAAAAAGTAGTGACTGGTGATTTCGGTATCTCATTCCAATATGATAATAGAGAAGTTACAGATATCATCGTTCCGCGTTTAGGACCATCGGTGGAAATCGGTCTATACGCCTTGATCTTTGGTGTTATCGTCGGTATTTTACTAGGTGTCATCGCTGCGGTCAGACAGAATACATGGGTGGACTATGTGGCAACAGTATTCTCAGTATTTGCCATTTCAATCCCATCATTCGTATTAGCAGTATTGCTGCAATACTATTTCTCAGTACACTTCCAGATCTTTCCGGTAGCAGGTTGGGAAGGATTCAGCTACGCAGTATTACCGGCGCTTGCATTATCAGCAGGTGTCATTGCAACGATTGCTCGTTATATTCGTTCTGAAATGATTGAAGTACTTGGATCAGATTATATTACGCTTGCTAAAGCGAAAGGGAATACAACTAGCCGCGTGTTGTTCGGTCACGCACTGCGTAACGCATTGATTCCAATCATCACTTTAATCGGTCCGATGACTGTCGGTATCTTAACAGGGGCCTTAACTATTGAAACCATTTTTGGTATTCCTGGTCTTGGTGACCAATTTGTTCGTTCTATTCAAACTAATGACTATCCTGTTATTATGGCTCTGACATTATTCTTGAGCTTATTGTTTATCGTCGTATTATTTATCGTCGATGTACTCTATGGAATCATTGACCCACGTATCCGTGTTCAAGGAGGTAAAGATTAATGGCTAATGAAACAAATGGCAATCAAGTATACACACATGCTGATGTAAATCAGGAGCAGTCGACGAATCGGTCTCAACCTTTTATCCTTGCCAATCGCGACGAAATCTTTGAAGATAAGATTGAACGTCAAAGTAAGACCTTCTGGCAGGATGCGTGGTTGCAGCTTCGTTCCAATAAAGGTGCTGTTGCAGGGCTGATTGGTTTAATTCTGCTTCTTATTATGGCATTCCTTGGACCGGCAATCAGCGGCCATACATACCGTGCACAAAACATTGATCATTCAAACCTACCTCCCAAAATTGAAGCACTTAAAAATGTAAGTTTCCTTCCTTTTGATGGTAAAGATAAAGATGGATTTGATTTATACAAAGCAAAAGATATTAAAGAAAACTACTGGTTCGGTACTGATGAACTAGGTCGTGACTTGTTTACACGTGTCTGGAAAGGGACTCAGGTATCTATTCTGATCGGTGTAGTTGCAGCATTGCTGGATGTGCTGTTCGGAATTACATATGGTGCCATATCTGGTTTCTTCGGCGGCTGGGTGGATACACTCATGCAGCGTATCATTGAAGTCATCGCCTCTATTCCAAACTTGATCATCATGATCTTATTCGTTATCGTGTTCGATGCAAGTATCATCACAATCATCCTGGCGATGAGTTTGACCGGATGGATTGGTATGAGTCGTATCGTTCGTGGTCAGTTCTTGAAACTGAAAAATCAAGAATATGTTATGGCTTCTAGAACACTAGGCGCATCTAATTCAAGCTTAATCTTTAAACATATTTTACCTAACACATTAGGACCGATTATCGTTACAGCAATGTTCTCAATTCCAAGTGCGATATTCTTCGAAGCGTTCTTAAGTTTCATCGGTTTAGGTATCCCGGCACCATTTGCTTCACTTGGATCTTTAGTTAATGATGGACGTAAAATGTTGTTGATTCACCCATATCAAATGTTTATCCCTTCATTTGTCCTCAGTTTTCTGATTCTTTGTTTCTATCTGTTCGGTGACGGCGTCCGTGATGCTTTTGACCCTAAAATGCGTAAATAAGGAGGAAATATAAATGGCTGAAAGAATTTTAGAAGTAAGAAACCTTAAAGTTTCCTTCGATATCAATGCGGGGGAAGTACAAGCGGTTCGTGGCGTTGATTTCCATCTTGATAAAGCAGAAACACTTGCTATTGTAGGTGAATCAGGTTCAGGTAAGTCAGTAACAACAAAAGCAATTATGCGTCTCTTGCCAACACCACCCAGCCGCATCAAAGAAGGACAAATTTTATTTGATGGTAAAGATCTTGCGAAACTATCAGAAAAAGAAATGCAGAAAATACGCGGAAGAGATATTTCGATGATTTTCCAGGATCCAATGACTTCCTTGAATCCGACAATGAAAATCGGTAAACAAGTCATGGAACCTCTTATTAAACACCAAAGATTATCAAAAGCTGATGCTAAATCAAGAGCACTCGATATTTTGAAGCTTGTTGGCTTACCTAATCCTGAAGCCCGCTTTAATAACTATCCTCACCAGTTTTCTGGTGGTCAGCGTCAACGTATTGTTATTGCTACTGCGCTTGCATGCGATCCGAAAATATTGATTGCTGATGAGCCGACAACGGCACTTGATGTAACTATCCAGGCTCAAATTCTTGAGCTGATGAAAGATCTTCAGAAGAAAATTGATACATCCATTATATTCATTACTCATGACCTTGGGGTTGTAGCAAACGTAGCAGACCGAGTAGCTGTAATGTATGGTGGTCAAATAGTGGAAACTGGTACGGTAGATGAAATCTTCTATGATCCAAAACACCCGTATACATGGGGACTATTGTCTTCCATGCCAAGTTTAGACACAGCTCAGGATACAGAGCTTCGCGCGATTCCTGGAACACCACCTGATTTAATCAAACCACCAGTGGGAGATGCATTTGCGCGCCGTTCTGAATATGCTCTGCAGATCGATTTTGAACAGGAGCCACCTTGGTATCAAGTTTCTAAAACTCATTTTGTGAAGTCGTGGCTGATGGATCCTCAAGCTCCTAAAGTTGATCTTCCTGAGATGGTAAAAATGAAACAACGAGACCTTCCTGGCCAGTTTGATCAGCCAAGACAAGTAGAGGGGGTTAGTTTCTAATGAGAAACGAAAGAGTAAACGATAATGCAAATAATAAAAATGTCCGTGTCGTTGATGTTACTGATCAGTCGGTTGAACATTCAACTCCAAATAACGAGCAGCAATCTGTTGTCAATAGAACTGTTCAATCGGTCGATGACCGCGACACTCATACAATTGAAGATGGGCCGTTAGTTGTTGATGAATCGCAAATTACTGAAGATGCATCGCAGTACTCAGAAAGCGAATTGAATCAAACCGTGTTATCTGCCGAAGAAAAACGTGGTCATATTGATTACGGTCAAGGAAAAGAAAAGTTAATAGAAGTGAAACATCTCAAACAATACTTCAATCAAGGCAAGGCGAATGAAGTTCGTGCGATTGATGATATTACCTTTGATATTTATCGCGGTGAGACACTGGGTCTTGTAGGAGAATCCGGCTGTGGTAAGTCAACAACAGGCCGTACATTGATCAAGTTGTATAACGCGACAGACGGCAAAGTCATATTTGACGGGACAGATATTCAATCAATCAAAAATAAAAAAGATCTTCTTCAATTCAATAGACGTATGCAGATGATCTTCCAGGATCCATATGCTTCGCTTAATCCGCGCCTTAAAGTTATGGATATTGTTGCTGAAGGTATCGATATTCATAAGCTTGCTAAAAATAAAGAAGACCGAGCTAACCGTGTCTATGAATTACTTGAGACAGTTGGGCTGTCAAAAGAGCATGCAAACCGTTACCCGCACGAATTCTCGGGTGGTCAAAGACAGCGTATCGGTATTGCCCGTGCGCTCGCAGTGGAACCTGAATTCATTATCGCTGATGAGCCGATCTCAGCACTTGACGTCTCTATTCAAGCACAGGTCGTCAACTTAATGTTGAAATTACAAAGAGAACGTGGCCTAACATTCTTGTTCATTGCCCATGACTTATCAATGGTCAAGTATATTTCTGACCGTATCGGCGTCATGTATTTCGGTAAGCTTGTAGAAATTGGACCTGCCGATGCGATTTACAGCAATCCTTTGCATGAATATACTAAATCATTGTTGTCTGCAATCCCGCTGCCAGATCCAGAATCTGAACGTACACGGGTGAGAAGAACATATAATTCGGATGTTCATGCGTATACAGCTGATGAAGCCCTTGAACTACGTGAAGTAGGACCTGACCACTTTGTGTACTGTTCTCCAAAAGAGTATGAAGTCCATAAAGCCAATTACAATCGCAGCTACATTAACGCTTAACAATTTAAAAGCTCTGTTTGTCTTTTGAGACAAACAGAGCTTATTTTATAGAGAGATGAAGGCTGGCTGCTGAAATAGAATAATGAGCAGTATTATTTTTATTTAAATGTAGAGAAATAAAGATAGATCAAGGTGTGATTCTTCGTTAAATTCATTTAAAAAATAAAATATTCAAAAAAATTGATAAATGTATAAAAAAACTATTGCTAACGTTCACTATATAAAATATAATTAATACAAATCTTCTGAAAATTCTTACAGAGTGATTTTAGAAATCGTTGGGGGGCATTTATAGTATGAAGAAGAAAAGTACATTATTTTTAGCATCATTAATCGCAGTATCCGGTTTCACTGCAGCTTGTTCTGGTGGAAACGATGATAAAAAATCAGACGGTGGTTCTGACACAGCTGGCAAATCAGGTGGAGATGAGCAAGTATTAAATCTTTCTTCTGGTTCAGATATTCCATCAATGGACCCATCATTAGCAACTGACCAAGTTTCTTTTGACGTATTCAACCAAACATTAGAAGGTCTTTATACTCTTGATGAAGATGATAAAGCAGTTCCTGGTGTGGCTGAAGGAGACCCTGAAAAATCAGAGGACGGCAAAACTTGGACAATTAAATTACGCGATGACGCGAAATGGTCTAACGGTGACCCAGTTACTGCTAATGACTTCGTTTATGCGTGGCGCCGTACATTAGATCCTAAAACTGGTGCTGAGTATGCTTACATCATGGCAGATATCAAAAATGCAAATGATGTGAACGCAGGCAAAAAGAAACCTGAAGAATTAGGTGTTAAAGCAGTAGATGATCATACATTGGAAATTCAATTAGAAACTGCTGTACCTTACTTCCAGGAATTACTTGCTTTCGGTACATTCATGCCTCAAAATGAAAAATTCGTTGAAGAAAAAGGCGACAAATTTGGTACAACTGCTGAAAATACTTTAGCAAATGGACCTTTCGTACTTGATACTTGGGAAACTGAAAAGAAATTCAGTCTTAAGAAAAACGATGAGTACTGGGACAAAGATAAAGTTAAATTAAAAGAAGTTAACTACCAGATCATCAAAGATACGAACACTGCATTAAACTTGTATACTACAGGTAAAACTGATTCTGTAGGTCTTTCAGCAGAAAACGTTGATAAATACAAAGATGATCCTAATTTCCAGACTGAATTAGATGCATCTACTTACTTCGTAAGAATCAACCAATCTAAAAACAAAGACTTAGCAAATAAAAACCTTCGTCTTGCATTAGCTAAATCTATCGATAAAGAAAAATATGTTGATACTTTACTGAACAATGGTTCTGTAGCTGTTGATACATTAATGCCTAAAGAGTTCGTTAAAGGTCCGGATGGTAAGGACTACATTGAAGGCGTTAAATCACCATTGAACTACGATAAAGAAGAAGCAAAAGATCTATACGAAAAAGCTAAAGAAGAACTTGGTAAAGACGAATTCACATTTGAATACTTGACTTACGATGCAGATACTTCTAAGAAAGATGCAGAGTATGTAAAAGAGCAAATTGAAACTAACTTACCGGGCGTAAAATTAAAAATCAAACAACAGCCTTTCAAACAAAAATTAGCGTTAGAGTCTAAAAAAGACTATGAATTATCATTCGCTGGTTGGGGCCCTGACTATCCAGACCCAATGACATTCTTAGATATGTTCGTAACAGATGGACCTCATAACCAAATGGATTACTCTAATGACGAATATGATAAGATGATCAAAGACGCTAAAGGACCTTTACTTCAAAAAACTGAAGAGCGCTGGAAAACATTACAGGATGCAGAAACTATGTTCTTAGAAGATGCTCCGATTATCCCGATGTACCAACGTGGTACTTCACGTATGCGTCAAGACTACGTTAAAAACTTAGTCACTCACAAATTTGCCGGCGATACTACATTAAAAGAAACTTACATCGAAGGTAAATAAAATTAAAGACTCCGGATTTCCGGAGTCTTTTTATTTTCGTTTACGGCCGAGGCCCATAGCATTTTCCATCTTTTTCAGCATTTTATTTGCTTGTATTGCTGCTTTTTCAGCACCCCGGTCTAAAATTACATCCAGTTCATCTGAAGCCATATAGTAATTATATGATTCCTGGAACTGTGTAATGAAGTCGACCATAACATCAGCTAAATCTGATTTGAATGTGCCGTAGCCTTGATCTTGATAGCGGTCTTCAAGTGTCTCAATCGGTGTATTCGTAATAATAGAATAGATGGTAAGGAGGTTGGAAACACCGGGTTTATTTTCTTTATCATATTTAACAGTACCTTCAGAATCCGTCACTGCGCTTTTAATTTTCTTCGCAACAGTAGCTGGAGGATCAAGCAAAGAAATGAATCCTTTAGTGTTATCATCTGATTTGCTCATTTTTTTTGTCGGTTCCTGCAGACTCATCACGCGACCACCGACTTTAGGCATTTGAACTTCTGGTAAAGTAAAGATATCGTTGTAACGCTGATTAAAACGTATTGCTAAATCACGCGTCAATTCAATATGCTGCTTCTGATCTTCACCGACAGGTACAATGTCAGTGCCATACAGGAGAATATCAGCAGCCATCAGAGGTGGATAGGTCAACAGGCCGGCAGGTATGCCTTCTTTTCTATTTTTTGCTTTGTCTTTAAACTGGGTCATCCGCTCCAGTTCACCGATTGTTGAAATAGAAGTTAACATCCATCCTGCCTGCGCATGAGCCGGCACTTCTGATTGAATGAACAGCGTTATCTTTTCAGGATTAAGACCACTCGCAAGATAGAGAGCAGCGAGAGACCGTGTGTTTTTTCTTAATGTCATTTTGTCTTGAGGGACTGTGATTGCATGCTGATCAACAATACAGAAATAGCACTCATAATCATTTTGGATTTCTACAAATTGCTTTAATGCACCGATATAGTTTCCGATGGTCGGAATACCACTCGGTTGTATGCCTGAGAATAATGTTTTCATCGTCTTTCCTCCAAGAATAGATATTTACTATTGTACACTATTTCATTAAGAGTTAAAATGGAGCAGGACGTAATTGATTAGTCGTAGACGATTTGAAAAATAAATTAAATATATTCAATTTCTTTGACGTTTCTCATTTAATTTTAATGTTCGAAAATTATAATAATAATATCAGGTTGATAATTATCGATATAACCATATTTCTTGACATTTTTGGTTTATACTTAACTGTAGAGGGAATATATTAATTACGTATTGATGAGACATTGATCGATATAATACATATATAAAATAGGAGAGTGAGATGTATGGTAACATTATTTACTTCACCAAGTTGCACATCTTGCCGTAAAGCGAAAGCATGGTTACAAGAACATGATATTCCGTATACGGAGCGCAATATTTTTTCTGATAACTTAACAATTGATGAAATTAAAGCGATTTTAAGAATGACTGAAGATGGAACGGATGAAATTATTTCTACACGTTCTAAAACATTCCAAAAATTAAATATTGATATTGATGCAATGCCATTACAGGATTTATACGAAATCATTCAGCAGCATCCAGGATTATTACGTCGTCCCATCATTTTAGATGAGAAACGTTTACAAGTGGGTTATAACGAAGACGAAATTCGTCGATTCCTTCCTCGTAAAGTACGTACATTCCAGCTGCTTGAAGCACAACGTATGGTAGACTAATGATATTTTGCAGCTGTCGATTCCGGCAGCTGCTTTTGTTTGTTCTCATAATCATATTACTATGTTTTTTTATCCCGTTATAATACAATGAGATTACTATTCATTCAGAGATGGAGGGATACACAATGAGAATAGAACGAATCAATGAAATGACAATCAAATTTTATTTGACATATACCGATTTGGAAGAGCGCGGCTTTAAGCAGGATGATTTATGGACTAACCGCAAAAAGGGAGAAGAATTTTTCTGGTCAATGATGGAAGAAGTTAATCAGGAAGAAGAATTTGTAATAGAAGGGCCATTATGGATTCAAGTTCATGCTTTTGACAAAGGGATTGAATTTGTTGTTACGAAGTCTCGTAATGATGAATTTATGCACCTGCCTGAGGAAGAATCAGATGATCAGTTGGAATATCAGGTCAACGAGTTTTTGAACAAAGCCATCGACAATGATCATGAACTTGCAGATTTATTGACAGGCGACAAAGCGCCCGCTGGTCATTTGTTCAGTGATGACATATTAGTTCAGTTCAAGGACCTTGAGACAGTGATACAGTTCAGCCATTCTCATGAATTTGAACAAGTCGATTTTGAAGATCTGCTCTATATGTATGAAGGTAAGTACTATTATTATGTACAGTTTGATAAGAATGTTCCATCAGATATCATCGATGGCTACATTGCGCATCTCTTTGAATATGCCGATCAGACAAAACTGAAGCATGCCGTGCTCGAAGAATATGGTAAGGTCGTGATGAGTCATAATGTCCGACATCAAATCAAGCGGTACTTCAAAATATAATTACAAAGTTTATCTAAAATTAATAAATTAAAACAATTACCTTCTACGATTATTAAGTAGGAGGTGTTTTTATGCTCATTGCAGTCAATCATGAAGGAAGATATGTGTCCGCTGATCAAGCAGTAGGGTCATTGTTTACATGTCCAGTCTGTCAGAAACCTGTCATTTTAAAGAAAGGACAGTACAAGATCGCCCATTTTTCTCATCAGCGTGTCATAGACTGTTATCAATCGATATATAAGCAGGAATCAGCTGCTCATCTAGCCGGCAAACATGAATTGTACCGGCTGTCTCAACAGCATCATGTCAGCATGGAATGTTACATTCATGAAATTGAACAAATACCAGATATACTGGTTGATCATAAGAGCGCACTGGAGCTGCAGTTATCCGTTATTCCAGTAGAGACCATTATGGCAAGGACTTATGGTTATCACTCATTAGGAATATCTGTCGTCTGGATAGCATCTGAGACTTCTCTAAAAAAAGTAGATGGCCAGCTCAAATTGACGTTATTCCAACGCAGCATGATTGATGCATCAAGACGTCTATTAGTGACGTTTGATGCTGACACCACTCAATTTTACTGTTATGAAATCATTGGCTTAACTGATCGGCTGACTCTTTGCTATAGACGAACATGCGTCAAATCGGTCGATGATATACTGTGCATGAGGACAGTAAGTCCTGTGACTCAAGCTGTGACAATCAGCAAAGCAGAACGCACGAAGTATATCAGCAGCTGTCTTGGCAAGAAAAGTGTGCTGGAACCAACACTCAGTGCTTTGTATCAACTAGGGATTCACTGGCGGCATCTGCCAAAGGAAATAGGCATCGTCGTTCCGAGTCAGTTTTATATCAGGACACATCCTATTCAGTGGCAGAGCAACTTAAGACTACTTCTCAATAAAGGAAGATTTTCATTGCCGCGTTTTGCTGATGAACTTGAATTTTATACTTATTATACAAACGGATTGACTCATCAAACGATAGCGCTTCAGCTGATCAATGAGTACCGTTCGGCGGTCAGAAACTTATACGTGCAAATTTGATTGAAAAGTGAGAAAATTATAATAATCAATATATTTAGGAGGCAATTATGACTGAAATGATGACGAGAGAACAGCAGCTTGAAGAAAATACATGGGATCTCACAAAAATATTTTCTGACGACGAAGCTTTTGAAGAGGCGTTCAATGAAATCAAAAGCTATCTAGGACGCGAAAAAGAAGTTAAAGGAACCATCGGCCAAAGTGCTGATCATCTATTAAAAGCATTATTACTTGATTCAGAAATTGATGAAAAATTAGGGAAAGTATATGTTTATGCCCATCTGAAGCATGATCAGGATACGTCCAACGACCAATATACTGCGATGGAGCAGCGTGCTGCGGCGTTAGCAGCACAGTTCAGCAGCGCATGGAGCTTCATGCTTCCTGAACTGATGGCAATCGATGAAAAACAGCTGAATCAGTTTGTAGAGGAAAATGAGGGATTGAAACGCTTCGCTTTTGATCTGGAACGTATCAACAAGAAAAGACCGCACGTGTTATCTGACAAAGAGGAAAAAATTCTTGCTGAAGCGGGTGAAGCTCTATCCACTCCGAGCAATGTATTTGGCATGTTCAACAATGCTGATCTGACATTTAATGATATAGAAGATAAAGACGGCAATCTTCACCCGCTATCTCAAGGCACATATATTCAATATCTTGAGTCTACAGACCGAGTACTGCGAGAAAATGCCTATAAAGAAATATACCGTAACTATGGCCAGTTTAAAAATACTTTGTCACAGACACTGGCAGGGAAAGTGAAAGCCGCTGTATTCTCAAGTAAAATGAGAGGCTATGATTCACCTCGTCAGCAGGCATTGTCCAACAACGATATTCCGGAATCAGTGTATGACAACTTAATTTCAACTATTCATGACTATCTACCGCTGTTACATCGTTATACAGCACTGCGTAAAGAGCTGCTTGGGCTCGAAGAGATGAACATGTACGATATGTATACGTCGCTTGTCCAGGATGAGACATTTGAAGTGACTTATGATCAAGCAAAAGAATGGGTTTTGAATTCTCTTGAGCCGATGGGAGAAGAATATACATCAGTTATCAAAGAAGGATTGAATAATCGCTGGGTAGATGTCTATGAAAATAAAGGGAAACGCAGCGGTGCTTATTCATCAGGAACATATGGTACAAATCCATATATTTTGATGAACTGGACTGATAATGTGAATAACACATTCACTTTGACTCACGAATTCGGTCATTCAGCACATAGTTATTTTTCAAGACAGAATCAACCGTCCAATATGTCAGGTTATTCTATCTTTGTGGCAGAAGTAGCCTCTACTTGTAATGAAGCACTGCTGGCGCATCATATGTATAATACATTGACAGATGAAAAGAAAAAGCTTTATTTACTGAACTATCAGCTGGAAGGTTTCCGTGGAACAGTGTTTAGACAGACGATGTTCGCAGAGTTTGAGCATCTGATCCACACGCTTGCACAAAACAACGAGCCGTTGACAGCAGAACGATTGAACCAGGAATACAAACAGTTGAATGAAAAGTATTATGGTGATGCGGTCAAACATGATGACTATATCGCAGGCGAATGGAGTAGAATTCCACACTTCTACTATAATTATTATGTTTATCAATATGCGACAGGATATTGTGCAGCGATGGCGCTCAGCGATCAAATTCTCAATGAAGGTAAGCCCGCTGTTGATCGCTATATTAATTCATTCTTGAAAGCGGGCAGTTCAGATTACCCAATAGAAGTGCTGAAAAAAGCTGGCGTAGATATGACGACGAGTGAACCGATTGAAAAAGCATGCAAAGTATTTGAAGAACGACTGAATGAATTTGAGCGATTGATTAAACAGACAGTCTGATAGAGAATACGTTTTCATTATGGCGATATTGTGAATTCGTGAGGAATAGGTTGTACAGCCTGTATATTCATGATATTATACAGACATGAAATTTATCACAAACCAAACATACCCCTTTGTTTGAGTGAAAATTTCTCCCATCCCCTTTGTTTAAATACCGTGTATACAGACACGGTATTTTTTTTGTCTTTAAAACTAATTTCACACAGCAAAAAGGTTCTAGTGGATGACCACTAGAACCTTTTTGCTGTGTGAAGAGCAGCGATCTGATTAAATTAAACCACTTCTTTTTTACGCCAGTACTGGCCGGTCGTATAAGTGACGACTTCTATTTTGTTCATCAGCTTTAATTTCTTTAACTCCCTGGACAGTACGTTCTTCGGCCATTCGTAAATCACTTCTAATTCACTTTCACTGACCAGCTCATTTTCAATGATGTACTCATCAATTTTTGGAGGAAGTTCTTTTTCTATTGTGTGATTGATCAGCTCATTGATGATATAAGTATAGATTGCATACTGCTGTATGCCTTCGACTTTGAGTCCGTCATCTTCATAGTTCTCATTAAAAAATACAAGCGTTGGAGACATCGTGACTTCCATCTCTCTTGAGATATGCTGATCGACTTTTAAGGAGTTGGTTACGTGCACACTTTTAATATCTGTTAAAAATGTTTCTATATCAAGTCGTGCTTTTTCAGCACATTCAATAATCAGTTCACGCGTAATGATATCTTGTTTCGGCATTATTTCATTTTGAACATAACGGAGAAACATCATGGCTTTCTTTCTACCCTGCAGTTCTGCTGCTTTATAAGCTAAAGCGATGTTATCATCTTCTGTTGTACTTTGAGCCTGACATTTTGTCAGTACTCGCAGTGTCGGAAGAAGTATTTGTTTAATTTCAACGTACTGGCTGTATTCAATCTGCAGCTTGCGCAGAACTGCTTTTAATTCCCAGCAATCTTTGCAGAACGGATCAAAGAATGAATAGATTTCTACCTTCTTCACTGGTTGAAGGGAGAGACCATTGTCATTATGAATGACCTGTAAATGTTTCATACTTTCACCTACAATTTTCTTCAGTGTTTATCATATGCGTCGCAGTCAATTTCAAACGTTCAAATACATAGTCTTTTAAATCTTCATCTATCTCAAAATCATCTAGTGCCCGCTGCATATTACTTAACCATGCATTGCTCGCAGAAGGCGTAATCTGAAAAGGGCTATGCCGCATGCGCAGCATAGGGTGTCCATGTTCATCTGTATAGAGTGATGGACCACCTAAAAATTGAGTGAGAAACTGTTTTTGTTTACGAGCAGTTTCAGTTAAATCGTCCGGAAATAAGTGATTGATGCGTTCATCGTTACTGACATAGCTATAAAACCGGTCGATAACAGCATACAAGGTTTCCTGTCCGATAGCATCATATGGAGTTGACAATATAATCACCTTTTCATTAAATATATCACTTCAGCAATAATATTAAAGTTATTTGCTTATTAATTGATGATGACGCGAATAAAATCTTTGGACTTTGTTCAATGTTTTTTCCTTAGGGATGTTATACTCTGAAAGGAAATTCTCAAACTGTGCACGTCCTATTTCGTAGTCTTGCACTTCAAATTCAATTTCGTAATCTTCTGCATCGAGATAACGGCTCGCATCAAGGACAAGCAGTCCATCATGATAAGGAAGTTCTCTACGTTCAGTAGATAGCACCCCTACAATACGCAGTTGTTTTAAGTCAATGGGATAGCGGGCGAGCTGTTCTTTAATATTATCAGGGATGTCCTCTTCAACAATATACTCATGGTCCAGTAGTTCAGCATTGATAGCGTCGTGATATTCCATCACACCGATTGTCTGAGGAATTTTCAGAGTCATCACAAGACTGCCGTTAGTATCTCTTATGCGCAAAGCTATTTTTTGATTGATGAGGTCGTGCTGCAATGTATCTATGTAAAAATTGGTCTGTGTCTTATAGTCGACTTCTTTGAAGAGCGTGTCTCTTAGTTGCGCAAAGGACTCGTAAGTGAGTAGGTTTTTAAATTCAATTTCTAATTCTTCCAAAAGCAATCCCTCCTTATTAAAATTATGGACGACAATATAATTGAAGTAAAGAAATAAGCTATAGTACGACTTAGTTTTGATTTATGTTAAAATATCTATGTTAAGGGAGAGATTTTAATGAATTTACATGTGAATGAAATTAAACTCGTAGATCATGAGGTTCATGTATTTACTGAGGAAGAACCAATGATGGTGCAGCCTGCAGGGCAATTGCTGACTGACAGCGACCATTTTCAATTTGTTTATTTACTGGATGATGGCAACGTCTATCATCATTTAAGATTTGTCGAGGAGACTTGGCAGATGATGAATCTATATCAAGATAAGAAATGGTTTTTATACGGTACTATTGAACTTGACCGATTTAATGAAGAGTTCGCAATGCTGCTGGACAATATTGAAGGTAATCATAATTACGGAAAGCCATTTGTCGAGCGTGTTGAAGAAGTGTTCGAACTGTAAAGGCAGAGGTGAGATGAATGAATCAATGGGATGTTTTTTTAGCACCTTATAAACAGGCGATTGATGAACTGAAAATTAAGTTGAAGGGTATTCGTAAACAATATGAACGAGAGGGGAAATCTTCACCTATTGAATTTGTCACAGGTCGAGTGAAACCCATACCAAGTATCATCGAAAAAGCAAACAAAAGGGGTATTCAGTTCGACAAATTGTCAGAAGAAATGTATGACATCGCGGGGCTGCGCATGATGTGCCAGTTCGTAGATGACATTGATATCGTAGTCGAGCTGTTAAAAAACAGAAAAGATTTTGAAGTAGTCGAGGAACGCGATTACATTAAAGAAACAAAAGAAAGCGGCTATCGTTCTTATCATGTTATCGTCAAGTATCCGATAGAGACGCTAAAAGGTCAGCGATTTATTTTGGCTGAAATTCAGATCAGAACGCTGGCAATGAATTTCTGGGCAACGATTGAACATACATTGCGCTACAAATACGATGGTGATTATCCGCCTGAAATCCAGCATCGACTCGAACGCGCCGCAGAAGCTGCTTATTTACTCGATGAAGAAATGTCAGAAATCCGAGAAGAAATAAAAGAAGCACAGAAATATTATACTGAACAGAGAAGCGAATTAAGATAGGGGTGAGTCAGCTGAAATATGCCATTCTTTCAAAAGGTGATTCCAAAAGCAATGCGTTGACACAAAAAATGAAAAGTTATATGAAGGACTTTAAGATGATTGAAGATTTAGAAATGCCGGATATCGTTATTTCAGTTGGCGGAGACGGCACACTGCTGCAAGCATTTCATACTTACAGTCACCGGCTGGACGACTGCAGTTTTGTCGGAGTTCATACAGGACATCTTGGTTTCTATGCCGACTGGCTGCCTCATGAAGTCGAACGACTGATTATTGCTATCAATAACGAGCCGATTCAACGCATCGAATATCCGCTTCTAGAAGTGATTGTAAGATATACAAACGGCGGTCGGGAATCCCGGTACTTAGCGCTGAACGAATCGACGATTAAAACCCATAATGGTGCGACTCTTGTGGTTGATGTGGATATTCGAGGCCAGCAGTTTGAACGATTCAGAGGCGATGGTCTGTGCATGTCGACACCAAGTGGGTCTACAGCCTATAACAAAGCGCTCGGCGGTGCACTCATCCATCCGTCACTTGAAGCGATGCAGATGGCTGAAATCGCCTCGATCAATAACCGTGTATTCAGAACAGTCGGTTCGCCTCTTGTTCTGCCGAAGCATCACACCATTCATGTCACACCTGTTAACAGAGGAATGCTGCAGTTGACGGTTGATCACATCGCAAGCGATCATCAAGGGATTGCCTCAATTCAATATAGAGTAGCTGACGAAAAAATTAAATTTGCGAGATTCAGACCGTTTCCATTCTGGAAAAGGGTTCATGACTCATTTATAGCGAGTGAATGATGAAGTTGTTATATACTGTCAGCCATTCTATGTTACTACGTGATTTTCTTCAGCTTCAACACATATCTAAGAAAAGTTTAAGCGCCATTAAGCAGAATGGCGCTTTAGTTGTCAATGGGAATCCTGTCACTGTGAGATATGAACTGACTCCCGGTGATCGAGTAGAAGTCCATCTGCCGGAAGAAATGCCGAGTCCGAGCCTTACAGCGAGTGATGGTCCACTGACCATACTGTATGAAGATCAATATTTGTGTATTGTGTCAAAGCCTGCAGGTATCAGTACAATGCCTTCTCAGCTGCATCCACATGATAGTCTGCTGGAACGAGTGCTTTATCATTTTCAGCAGCACGAAGAGACAGGCATCCCTCACATTGTCACCCGGCTGGATAGAAATACAAGCGGTATCGTTGTATTTGCCAAACATCAGTTGATTCATCACCTCATGACCGATATTATTACTAAAACTTATATTTGTGTATTAGTCGGCAAGATTCCATTGTCCGGAATGATTGATTATCCAATTATGAGAAAGCGCGACTCAATCATCGAACGACAGGTGTCAGCGGAAGGTAAACCGGCACTAACAAGCTTCGTTGCGCTGCACCGGGAGGATGATCATAGTATCGCTTTAGTGAGCTTGCATACTGGCCGTACGCATCAAATACGCGTTCATTTCCAGGCAATCGGTCATCCGCTTGTAGGAGACACATTATATGGCCGTGATAAGCGACTGCCGAGACAAGCTCTACATGCCTTCCAGATTAAATTCATTCATCCGATGACAGGTGTTTCTATCACACTGCAGGATTCAATCGCTCAAGATTTAAGAAGTATAATACCTATGTTATAATGAATTGTATTTTTAGGAGGTGAGCGCATGGCAGAAGAATTAGAAGAGCAATTATACGATAAAGCATTACTAGATGAATTGCTTGAGCAGCATGATATGGACCGATTCAGAGAAGTCTTCCTTGCGCTGCACATTTATGAGCAAGGTGAATATTTCACTGAATCAGATGAAGATAAGCGTAGTGTCATTTACCAGATGCTGTCGCCTCAGGAAGTCGCTGAATTTTTCGAACTGACTGAACTTGAAAACTATGATGAAGTGTTTGAAACAATGGATACTATGTATGCCGGTCAGATGCTCAGTGAAATGTCATATGATAATGCTGTAGATATATTGAATGACCTGCCTAAGGCAAAAATTGCAAGCCTGTTATTGATGATCGAGAAAGAAGCGGCGTCTGAAATTAAAGCGCTGCTTCATTATGAAGAAGATACAGCGGGTGGTCTGATGACTACTGAGTATATTTCAGTATCGTCATTGGTGACAGTCCGTGAAGCGATGCTCCAGCTAAAAGAGCAGGCACCTAGTGCAGAAACCATTTATTATATTTTTGTCGTGAATGACCGTAATCAGCTTGTTGGCGTTATTTCACTCAGAGATTTAATTATTGCTGAGAATGATGCCTATATTGAAGAGGTCATGAATGAACGTGTCATCAGTGTGAATGTCGCTGATGACCAGGAAGATGTTGCTATGGTTGTCAGAGATTATGACTTATTGGCACTTCCGGTCGTTGATTATCAGAATCATCTGCTCGGTATCATCACGATTGATGACATCGTCGACGTTATCGATGAAGAAGCAAGTGAGGACTATTCTAAACTTGCCGGTGTCAGCGATATCGATTCCACGGACGATTCAGTGTTCTCGACTGCCAAAAAGCGTCTGCCATGGCTTGCGGCACTGACGATTATGGGTATGGGGACAGCGACGATACTAGGGAGTTTTGAGACCACCCTTGAACAGGTGGCTTTACTTGCTGCTTTTATACCGATTATCGGTGGTATGGCCGGTAATTCTGGTACCCAAAGTCTGGCTGTTGTTGTACGTGGTATTTCAACAGGTGAGATTGAAGGTCAGAACAAATTTAAGCTGGCATTACGCGAAGCAGGATCTGGTCTACTGACTGGATTGTGCTGTGCTCTGTTGTTATTCATTATCATATATGTCGTCTATAAAGAACCTGTACTGGCCGCCATTGTGGCTTTCAGTTTGACGATTGCTATGACTGTTGCAACACTTGCTGGAGCACTTGTCCCGATATTGATGCATCGCATTAAGATTGACCCTGCGGTCGCCAGCGGGCCTTTCATATCAACAATCAATGATATTATCAGTATGCTGATATACTTTGGTCTTGCAACAACATTTATGAGTTACTTATTGTAGGAGGAACTATGGAACATCACTTACCATCACTCGTCATAATCGTCATGACAGCACTTATTACACCGATTTTAATTAAAAGACTTCATCTCAATTTCCTGCCGGTCGTAGTAGCAGAGATTTTAATGGGAATTCTTATCGGTAAATCAGTATTCAATCTTGTACAGCCGAATGAAATGCTGAATGTTTTATCGACACTCGGTATTATTTTCCTGATGTTTTTAAGTGGGCTTGAAATTGACTTTTCAACATTTAAAACAAAGAAGAATGACAAAAAAGATACAGATGAGCCGAACCGATTAGTATTAACAGGAAGTATTTTTATCGGCATATTGATACTATCTGTATTATCAGCCTACGTGTTTAAGTGGACGGGCCTTGTAGATGATATTTTGTTGATGGTCATTATCATTTCGACCATTTCATTAGGGGTAGTTATGCCTACTTTGAAAGAAATGAATTTGCTTCGGACGTCTATTGGTCAAATCATCCTGCTCGTGGCTGTAATTGCAGATTTAGTAACGATGCTGTTATTGACCGTCTATGGGACACTGCATGCTAAAGGTGATTCGCCATTATGGCTTGTCGGAATATTAGTCGTCTTCACTGCATTGTTTTATGTGCTCGGTGGCTATTTCAAGAAGTCATCACTGCTGAAGAAAATGATGGAGGGCACAACACAGATAGGCATTCGTGCGATTTTTGCGTTGATTATTCTGCTGGTGGCATTGGCAGAAGGGGTTGGTGCGGAAAATATACTAGGTGCATTTTTAGCTGGTGTTGTCGTCAGTTTAATCGGAGCGGATCAAGATTTAGTCAACAAACTGGATTCGTTCGCCTATGGGTTTCTCATTCCGATTTTCTTCATCATGGTCGGAGTAGAACTGAATATTAGAGAGTTGCTGAAGGATCCGTCGCTATTAATTTTAATTCCCTTACTATTACTTGTCTTTTTCCTGACCAAGTTCTTTCCGATGCTCGTGTTGATGAAGTGGTATGACAAGAAAACAGTAGTAGCTTCGTCCTTTCTACTGACGTCTACATTGTCTCTCGTCATCGTATCGGCTAAACTCGCAGAACAGCTCGGTACTATCAGCAATGTTTTATCAGGAACTTTAATTTTAAGTGCCATTATCACATGTGTCATTGTACCGATTTTCTTCAAGAAATTGTTTCCGGTCCAGTTATCAGAAGACAAAGTGTTTAAAATTGCTTTCATCGGTAAGAATCAACTATCGATTCCGGTGGCTCAGAGTATTCGGTCAGAACTCTACCAGCCGACTTTGTTCTATAGAAAGGATAATTCAGATAATCGAACACTTGAGGATATCGAGGCGATTGAGCTTGACAGTTATGATGTTGAAACATTGGAGAATTTAGGACTATTTAATTTTGATATTGTAGTATGTTCAACGAATGATGAGCAGATCAATAGAGATATTGCCTTAATGGCCAAGCAGCGAGGTGTCAAACGCGTCATCTGTCGTATCGAAAACAAGAATGATGATGAGCAGCTGGCTGGAGAAGGTATTGAGCTGTTCAGTGAATTCCAGAGCACTAAAACATTGTTGAAAGGGTTAATTGAATCTCCGAACATGTTGAATCTGCTGTCCAATGTAGAGACATCATTATACGAAATAGAAATGCTGAATACGCGCTATCATGAAATGCGGTTGAGAGACTTCCCATTCCGCGGAGACATTATTTTCGTCAGAATATTACGCGGCAAAGATTCTATTGTACCGCATGGGGATACAGAACTGCACTTCAAAGACCGCCTCATTGTCACAGGGTCCCGTGATTACGTTGATGAGATTAAACGTGAGCTTGAATTATTATAGACTGAAAAACAGGGAAACCTGTTTTTCTTGCTTTTCAAGTGTAAAAACTATAAATTAGTAACAGGTACTAATAACTTATAATAATAGCGAGGGATATCATGTTAAACTTAGAAGGACATCAATTTGTCATTATGGGTATTGCCAATAAAAGAAGTATCGGTTTTGGTGTGGCACAAGTATTAGACGAAGCAGGCGCAAAAGTCATCTTTACATATCGTAAAGACCGCAGCCGGAATGAACTCGACAGATTGCTGCCTCAATTAAAAAATAATCAGGATGCACTGCTGATCCAATGTGATGTGCAGGAAGATGAAGCGGTAGTTCGTGCATTTGAAGAAATCGGTGAGAAATGCGGAAAAATCAATGGCGTCTTCCATTCGATTGCATTTGCCAATACTGAGGATTTAAGAGGAAGATTTTCAGATACATCAAGAGATGGATTTCTGCTTGCACATGATATCAGCTCCTATTCATTGACAATCGTTGCTAGAGAAGCAAAGAAAGTTCTAGTAGAAAACGGCAGTATCGTGACGACTACATATATCGGTGGTGAATTTGCCGTACCTAACTACAACGTCATGGGTGTCGCAAAAGCGTCGCTTGAAGCTAATGTTAAATACTTAGCATTAGATCTTGGTGAAGAGGGCATCCGTGTCAATGCTATTTCTGCTGGTCCTATTCGTACATTAAGTGCGAAAGGTGTTGGAGGGCTCAATGTCATCTTAAAAGAAGTAGAGGAACGTGCGCCGCTTAAACGCAATGTCGATATTCTTGAAGTCGGAAAAACAGCTGCCTATCTACTGACTGACTTGTCAAGCGGTGTTACTGGTGAGAATATTCATGTCGATTCTGGGTATCATATCCTCGGTTAGATCATAGCATCCGTATTCAATAATAAAGAAACCAGAAGGAGTTTATCACTCCTTCTGGTTTCTTTCAATTAATCATTAGTCGATCATTACTGACCTAATTTAAATGTTTCAAGGACATTCCATGTGCCATTTTCAAGCTGGTAGCAGAGACTGATTTTATCTGCTGTTTCGTTATGTTCAATGCCTGCCATTTTTAACTGGCCATAGACATCTTCAAATTCCTGACTTGAGAAGCCTTGACCAATCGTGAAATGCGGAACAAACGGATGCGCATTTTTGCCGTAGAAAGAGCCGTCGTTTAAGGCATCATATATCTTCGTCAAACCATCATTGTTGACTACTTTGAAGAAAATAACGTTTTTCGTAGGAGAGAAACTGGATACTTTAGTGACTGAAATTTCAACTGGTTCCATATCAGCTGTGACTTCCTGCAATTTTTTTGTAACACTTTCGACGTCATCTTCAGCCACTTCGAATGCATCTTTCAGAGTGATATGCGGTGGAATCAATGCATAATGTGAATCATAACGTTTACGGTATGAATTAACTTTATCCTGGAACCCCTTTGATGGAAAAATTACGATACCTAATTTCATGAAAAAGCCTCCCTTTGTTGTATTCAAATCAATTATATCAAATTAGTGCGATAAAAAATACTTCAGAACTAACTCAAGCTCGGGTTTCCATGTCTTCCACGTATGACCGCCCTCAAGCTCTTTATATTCTGTCGTGACTCCGGTAGCGATAAGACGGTCATGAAAATCTCGGTTAGGCGTCAGAAAATCTGCTTCTTCTCCTGTTGTCAGCTTGAAGGCATGTTCCTCTTTGCCGATAACGTGATAGAGATCAAGAGGTGATGTTCCAGCGACAGCGAGTTCCTCATTGATTGTATCGGTAATCATTGGACTGAACAGAGCAGCACGTGAGAAATTCATAGGATACGCAAGAACGATGGATAATGAGATACTTGCAGCAAGGCTGTCACCCATCAATAACCGTGCATTCCCTGTCTTTAAAGTAGCAAAATTCTGGTCGAGATAGGGCATCAGTTCTGCAGTAACAAATTGAATCATTTGTTGTTTAGCGGGACTATCTGGATGATACTCCTTCGTTCTAACGGCAACATCCGGATAATGAATATAGATGATGATGGCACGTTCGATTTCATTGTCAGCATATAATTTCTCGTAGCTGCGATGTAGTTGACCAAGCTGACTGAAGTCCTGGCCATCGAATGCGATGATGACTTGGTGCTTATAAAGTCTGGAATAATTTTGGGGTAAATAGATGCCCAGTTTAACAGTTCGATCTAAGAACCGACTTTTAAGTTCATATGGATTTACTAGTCCTTGCTGAAACATTCATACGTCTCTCCTCACAGTTTTTTTATTATTGTAACATAAATGTGTAAGCGGTTAATTGTATTTATTGGATTTAAATTCTATATTATATTTCTTTGATTATTGGGTATAATAGAGAAGAAATTAATCTAGGAGGTCTATATGCTTAATAAAGCTTGGGTAAGGACAGCGATTGGGTTATTACTTGCATTTCTACTTATCAAATATTTTCTGGAAATCAATCATATTTTCTATCCGATCATTGTCATCGTCAATTCTATCGCACTGCCACTATTACTTGGAGGATTCCTGTACTATATTACAGTGCCATTTCAAAACTTTCTTGAAAACAGAAGAGTACCACGATGGGGAAGTTTGATTATCATTATTTTGCTGATGGTATTATTTGTTTCAAGTTTTGTGTCCATTATTGGACCACTGATTGTCGCACAGGTTAATTCTTTCATTGATAATTTCCCTCAGATTCAGCGTGATTTTGAATCTTACATTAGTTATGCTCTTGATCAACGTGAGAAGCTGCCTGAAGGTTTGAAGAATGGAATCAATGATGGAATTCAGAAAATCAATGATTATACAGGAACCTTACTATCTGGAACAGTCACTTATGTGACTAAATTTATCTCTACATTGTTCCTGCTCATATTAGTGCCTTTCTTTTTAATCTATATGCTTAAAGATCATGATAAGTTCATTCCTTTTATGGCATCTCCTTTCAGTGGAAGCAGAAAGAAGTTTGTTGTTCATTTATTCAAAGATATTGATAAAACGTTGAAAAGCTACATTCAGGGTCAGGTGACTGTCAGCATTATTTTAGGTTTACTGCTGTTAATCGGTTATTTGATCATTGGACTGGAATATTCACTTGTACTCGCATTATGGGGAATGATCACGAATTTAATTCCGTTTCTTGGGCCATACCTTGCTGTCATTCCGGCACTTGTCATCGCTTTGATTCAGGATCCGATTATGGTCATTTATGTCATCATTATTATGTTTGTCGCACAGCAGCTTGAAGGTAATGTGATTACACCTAATATTATCGGCAAATCGCTGAGTGTCCATCCATTGACTGTCATTACAGTAATACTAGCAGCAGGTAATTTAGGTGGATTTTTTGCGATACTAATAGCCGTACCGACATATGCTGTGTTGAAAACAATTGTCACTAATTTCTATAAGCACAGACAAGATATACAGCTGCAGGCTCAAAAAGTAGTGAAGGATCAACCGAAAGCAGAAAAATAGCTTACGATGATTCCGGCTCCTGCTAAACTATAGAAAAATTTTGCTCATAAGGAGACTATATGAAAAAAGTGAGAAAAGCGGTGATACCTGCCGCTGGACTAGGATCAAGATTTTTGCCGGCAACAAAAGCGATGCCGAAGGAAATACTTCCGATTCTCGATAAGCCGACTATCCAGTACATTGTAGAGGAAGCGGTCGCTGCTGGTATTGAAGATATCATTATCGTCACGGGTAAACATAAACGAGCGATAGAAGATCATTTTGATTCGCAGCTTGAACTTGAACTGAACTTGAAAGAAAAGAACAAGACTGAATTACTTGAGAAAGTTCAACACTCAACGAATCTCGCGAATATATTCTATGTCAGACAGAAATCACCGCAAGGACTAGGTCATGCGATATGGACGGCCAAACAATTTATCGGAGATGAACCGTTCGCTGTATTACTAGGAGACGATATCGTTGATGCAGATGTTCCAGCTATTAAACAGTTGATGGATGTATATGAAGAGACCGGGACCTCAGTCATCGGTGCTAAAACTGTAGCTGAACATGAAACAGAGCGTTACGGGATCATCGAATCCCATTCAACAAATGGTCGTCTGTATGAAATTGAGAATTTGATTGAAAAACCAGCCATTGGAACGACTGAGTCACGTCTAGCTATTATGGGGCGTTATATTTTGACACCTGATATTTTTGATTATCTTGAGGAGCAAAATATCGGAGCAGGTGGAGAAATCCAGCTTACTGATGCTATTCAGCGGGTGAATGAACAAACATCTGTTTTTGCCTATGATTTTGAAGGTGATAGATATGATGTCGGAGATAAGATCGGTTTTGTCAAAACAACGATGGAATACGCGATGCGCTCAGAAATGAAGGACGAGTTAATCCCGTTCTTAGAGCATCTCATCCAGAAATATCAATCGTAAAGAGATCCTGATGACGGCCATCAGGATCTCTTTACGTTGAGAGATTAATCATTGAGACGAGCATGTCCCACTCTTATCAGAAAATAAATACTGTAGAACAATGTCAGCATCATAAATATCAAGGCAGATAAATAGAGCGTAAAATTGACATCTTTGAATAGTTCAGTTGCAATACCACCGGCTACAGGTCCAATCATCGTACCAATTCCTTGCAGACTGTTAAAGACACCCCATGATTCTTCTTTCATCTCATCACTAATATTTTCTGCGAGGAATGTATTCCAGCCAGGTAGCAGTAACCCATAAAATAGTCCGATGAGTGAAGCGAGAGCTAATGCGATAATAAATGAGTTTAAAGTACTGAGTAAGTAGATGGCTGTTCCGAATACTAAAAATCCTAAAACGATGATGCTATATCGCAATCCCCGACTGATACGGTCCATCCATCTTGAAATAAATAACATCGCTACTGCGCAGCCGACACCACCACTCACCAGTAAATAAGTATATTCAAGCGTAGTGACTTTCAGATGACTGATGGCATAGGTAGGAAGAATCGGCACAAGCATTCCGATGGCAAGTCCTTGAAACAATATACCAGGAAAAAGAACACGGTGCTGCTGCATCACTGATTTTATAAGTTTAATCTGGGCTCTTAAAGATTTTTTTTCGATGAAAGATACTTCAGTATGAACAAACAAATAAAAGACCCAGGCAATTCCTGCAGTCAAGGCCATGACGAACGTATAGCGGTCAGGATGTAACTTGAATATTAAATTCATACTGATCATACCTGCGAGCATCCCGACAAGCCATGCGAAATAAACATAGCCCATCTGATTGGCGCGGTTGTCTTCCTGCACTGAACTCAGCATCACTACCCATATCGGACAGACAGCAATGCCGAGAAGGACGGCTGTAATGACAAGAACGACGGTGGACTTGAAGAAGATGATTAAGAACAGTCCTATCACAGCAAGGAAAAAACCAAAATTGAGAATCAACTTAGTGCCGAATCTTCTCAGCAGAAATCCTGTCGCAAAATTCATCAGTGCATCACTCACAAAATGAAGGGTGATACATAAAGAGGTCAGCCCTACTGAAATACCGATAGCTGTCGTCGGCAGAATAGGAAGGTAACTTAAAATAAACATGCCCCTTGCAAATTCCATTAAAAATAACACTGTCAGCATTAACCAGAAATTAAATCCTTTAAGGCGATTATCGCGCAAAGAAGCGTGCATATATAGAAACCTTAGATTGAATGTGCTGATCAATGAGCGATGTATCGAGTAATTGGATAATGTCGTAACAAATATTTTCTGCTGCTGAGGGCATATAATCTTCTGTCATCTGCTGTTTCATTTTGCTAAGTTCTTTGTCGTCTGTTAACAGGTCAAGAGCTACATGAGTAGTTTCAGCGACGGTATGTGTAATACGTGCATATCCTTGCTGACTGAAGTAAATCGCATTCTCTCCTTCTTGACCTGGTGCAGGATTAAAGAAAATTAACGGAATGGCTTTAGAAAGACTTTCGGAAATGGTGATTCCTCCTGGTTTTGTCAGCATTAGATCGCAGGAAGCCATCCATTGATCCATCTCCTTCGTATATCCGATAATAACAATATGAGGCGCACCAGCAAACTGCTCCTTCAATTCTTTGAACAGTCGAGTGTTATTACCGCATATGACTACAAACTGTTCATCCGAACGCTGATTCATATCTGCTAACATATCACTGAAACCTTGAACGACACCGAATGCTCCGGCAACCATCAGCAACGTCTTCTTGTCTGCTGATAAACCATGAGCATGCAGCCATTTGGCACGATCCACCTGCTGCTCGAATTTGTTATCGATCGGAATACCAGTCACTTGCACAGCATCTTCATCGATGCCGATAGCGGTGAGCTGCTGTTTAGTATGCTCTGCAGCCACGTAGTAACGGCTAGATTCTGGAGTGATCCAGTTTTTCTGCATATTATAATCTGTGATCACTGTTGCAATAGGGATGTTCATATTGAACTCCTGAGTGATGAGCGAGACGACAGGTGTTGGAAACGTCAGCAGAATTAAATCCGGCTTTTCTTTAATGAGTAGATTCAATAAACGGTTTAAACCATAATATTTATAGAAACATTTATCAATTTCGTCAGGTCGGGAATAGTAAAAATATTTATAGGTGTTTCTAAAATACTTATAACTGTTGATATACCATTTTTTCATCAGAGAAGTCATAATTGGATGTGCCTCAAGGAATAAATCATGCTGAATGATATCCAGGTGCTTCAAGTTCATCTGATTGAACTGGTTGACGATACTATTGGTTACAGAAATATGACCGTTTCCAAATGAGCCTGTTATAATTAAGATCTTTTTGTTTGTATTCAACACAATCACGCCCCGGAACAATTATTTTATTTCACCATTTTATCTCATTATAGAGAATTTTGAAAAATAAAACATGATAATTACAAAAAAATTACAAATAAATATGAAGTTTTAATGAAAGGTTAACACATAGCGTCATATTACAACAGTGACTTTAGAATTTTTATAGAGAATCATTCATATCAGACAGCAAAAAGGTGTATAATAAAAAATTGAATAAAAGGAGGCTGCCCTGTGAATGTAAAAGAATTAATAGATTCTATAAAAGCGAAAAAATTATATGGTGAATTTCCGGATGTAGTGACTACTATCACAACCGATTCGAGACAGGCAGATGCCAGCAGTGTGTTTATTGCGTCTGTTGGATACACAGTTGATAGTCATCGCTTTATACCAGATGTCATTGAACAAGGCTGCCGTTTTATTGTAACCAATCGTCATGTAGAGACAAGTGACAATGTGGGACAGATGGTCGTCAAAGACACATTGCGCATCGCTAGTTTGTTTGCGCATCAAATCTATGATCAGCCGAGCACGAAACTTACGACTTACGGCATCACAGGTACGAATGGTAAGACCAGTGTTGCAACAATGATTCATCATCTCCATCGTGCAATGAGGATAGGCAGTGCTTATTTAGGCACTAATGGACTACAGATCAACGAAACCGTTACTAAAGGTGCCAATTCAACGCCTGAGACAGTGACGCTTGTCAAAAGTATGGCCACAGCTGTCGATGCCGGTGCACAGGCGATGAGTTTTGAAGTTTCAAGTCATGGGCTTGTGTTAGGGCGGTTGAACGGGGTCCAGTTTGATGTTGCTGTTTTTACGAATTTAACACAGGACCATCTCGATTTTCACGGGACGATGAAGGATTACGGATTTGCGAAATCACTGCTGTTCAGCCAGCTCGGTCATGACTTTGCACATCCTAAATATGCTGTCCTTAATAGTGACGACCCTTTTTCGGCACAACTGACACAAGTGACATCAAGAGAAGTCATCACATATGGTATTAAGCAGCAGGCGGACTTCATGGCAGTTAATATGGACCCGTCCATCTATGGGACGACATTTGAACTGGTGACACCAGAAGGGGATTTTGTTATTAACAGTCCGTATCTTGGTGAATTCAATATTTATAATTTAATGGCAGCCGTGGCCTCTTTATATGCAGCGGGTCATGATCTTGAAACGATTTGCGGGGTAATATCACAACTTCCACCAGTCGAAGGTCGTCTTGAAGTATTGGACAGAAAGTTACCGATAGATTTATTGATTGATTATGCGCATACACCAGATGGGATGAATAAGCTGATAGATGCAGTACAACCGTTTGTCAAAGGACGTCTCATTTTCCTTGTCGGTATGGCAGGAGAACGGGATATGTCAAAAGCTGCAGAGATGGGAACGATTGCATGTCGTGCAGATTATGTGATTTTTACGCCTGATAATCCTGCAAATGATGATCCTAAAAAGTTGACTGGTGCCCTTGAAGCAGGTGTGACGCACCAAAACTTCCGGTCATTCGATGATCGCAAGGAAGGAATTCTTCATGCTATAGAAGTGGCTGAACCAGGTGACATGGTTGTTCTTGCCTCAAAAGGACGGGAGCCTTACCAAATTATGAAAAACTATGTTAAAGTGCCGCACCGTGATGATTTAATAGGATTAAATGCTGCCTATGATAAGTTTGGAGGACCAGATGAAAATTAGACAGAGCAACAGCGATTCATTGACAGTGAAAGTATATATACACGAAAACAAAAAAGAAGAAACATTCCTCGTCAGTATTCCAGATATCTTCTTTTCCATTCAGTTTGATTATGAACTCTACGGAGAGTCACTGACCGAATATTTATACCTGCACTTATTTAATATTCTGGACGAACAAGAAGCGAATGAACTGGCACTGCGTATTACTCAGTGGACGAGCGAAGTATAAGGAGACTATATGACATTAAGAGAAGAAGTAGAAGCGAGAAAGACATTTGCCATCATCTCACACCCAGATGCTGGTAAGACGACATTAACTGAAAAATTACTGTTATTCGGCGGAGCGATTCGCGAAGCGGGTACCGTTAAAGGAAAAAAAACGGGTAAATTCGCAACGAGTGACTGGATGGAAGTTGAGAAAGAACGTGGAATATCCGTCACTAGTTCGGTCATGCAGTTTGACTATGATAACTTTAAAATCAATATTCTTGATACGCCTGGACATGAAGATTTCTCTGAAGATACTTACCGGACATTAATGGCCGTCGACAGTGCGGTCATGGTCATCGATGTCGCTAAAGGGATCGAACCACAAACATTGAAACTCTTCAAAGTATGTAAGATGCGCGGCATTCCTATATTCACGTTTATCAACAAGCTCGACCGGGTCGGGAAAGAACCTTTTGAATTACTGGAAGAAATTGAAAAGACGCTTGAAATTGAGACTTATCCTATGAACTGGCCGATTGGGATGGGTCAATCATTCTTCGGTATCATTGATCGCAGAACACGCACGATTGAACCGTTCAGAGATGAAGAAAATCTGCTTCATCTGGATGAAGACTATCAACTGACTGAGAGTCATCCAATTGAAAGTGACAGTGCTTTTGAAGCAGCCATTGAAGAACTGATGCTGGTAGATGCAGCAGGTGAGTCATTTGATGAAGAAAAATTACAGACAGGTGATTTAACCCCGGTATTCTTCGGCTCAGCACTTTCTAATTTCGGCGTACAGAATTTCTTGAACGCTTATGTGGATTTTGCTCCGATGCCTGGTGGCCGTCTGACAGTAGAAGGAGATGTTGTTGAACCATTTGATAGTGACTTTTCAGGGTTTATCTTTAAGATTCAGGCGAATATGAACCCTGCACACCGTGATAGAATTGCTTTCATGAGAATCGTCAGCGGTGCGTTCGAAAGAGGGATGGATGTCACGCTGACTCGCACAAATAAGAAGCTTAAAATATCAAGATCAACATCATTTATGGCGGACGACACACAAACGGTCAATCATGCAGTCAGTGGTGACATCATCGGTCTGTATGATTCCGGTAACTATCAGATCGGTGATACTTTGGTTGGAAGCAACCAAAAATTTCATTTTGAAAAATTGCCTCAGTTTACGCCGGAGCTATTCATGAAAGTCAGTGCTAAAAACGTGATGAAGCAGAAGCATTTTCATAAAGGGATTGAACAGCTGGTGCAGGAAGGTGCCATTCAACTATACAGGACATTATATACGAATCAGATTATTTTAGGAGCTGTCGGGCAACTACAGTTTGAAGTATTTGAACACCGGATGAACAATGAATATAATGTAGATGTCATCATGGAACCTGTCGGTAAAAAAATTGCACGATGGATTGAGAATGAAGACGAGATACGTGAGGCGATGAACTCCAGCCGCTCCATTCTTGTTGATGACCGTTTCGGCAACAAAGTGTTCTTATTTGAGAATGAATTTGCGACGAGATGGTTTGAAGACAAATTTCCGGAAATTAAGTTGTATAGTCTGTTATAATGATTGAATTAACTAATCAGGGGGAATCCTAGTGGATCCAAGTATTTTATTGACCTATGGCTGGGTAGTCATTGTTTTAGTCGTTCTAGAAGGGCTGCTTGCTGCAGATAATGCGATTGTGATGGCAGTTATGGTAAAACACTTACCAGAAGATCAAAGAAAAAAAGCATTATTCTACGGATTATTAGGAGCGTTTGTTTTTAGACTTGTTTCATTATTTGTAATCAGTTATCTTGCAAATATATGGGAAATCCAGGCCATTGGTGCTGCCTATTTACTGTATATATCTATTAAAAATCTGTACCAATTTTTCAAAATGAGAGATGCATCACCTGCTGCTGAGGAGGAAGAACTCGTTGAATCTGTTTCAGGTCCTGCTAAAACAGGTGGTAAGGGCTTCTGGATGACTGTACTGAAAGTAGAGCTTGCAGATATTGCTTTTGCTATTGACTCTATGCTTGCTGCCATTGCGATTGCCATTACGCTGCCTGAAGTTGGTCCACAGTTCGGCGGAATGAATTCCGGCCAATTCACGGTGATGTTCATCGGTGGTATGCTGGGTGTAATCATCATGCGTTTTGCTGCCAACTGGTTTGTTGCGCTGCTTCAGAAATATCCAGCACTGGAAGCTGCAGCATTTGCGATAGTCGGCTGGGTAGGTATTAAACTTGTAGTAATAGTTCTTGCTCATGAACAAATCGGTATACTGCCGCACGACTTCCCGCATTCTGTCTTATGGCAGACGATATTCTGGACTGTACTCGTTGGTATATTGGTAGTCGGCTGGTTCTCAGGTCAGAAAAATGCTGACAGCCAGTAGATAAACAGAATCGATTATATTAAACTTAGTATTTCTTTTGTATAATGGAAATACTAAGTTTTTTTGTGGAGGCAATAATGAAAAAGATTACGATTAACAGAGCTGATTATCGAAGAAGGAGAAGGCATTTCTTTGATAAAGAACATCATGAGGAATCACGTGAAGAAACAATTCCTGTGACAGCTGCAGAAGAACCTAGTGAGGAAATAACGCCGACTGACAGTACTAGTCAAGATCATCAAGTCGAAGAGATGCATGCAGAACCACAATCTCATGAGCGTGGCTTGCGTTCGCCATTTTGGCTTTGGCTGGCACTTGGTCTGCTGCTAGGTGCTGCATTGATGTATTTGTTTGCGATGCTGTTTATGAATCAGAAGACAGAAGAACCTGCGCCACAGAGACAAACAACTGAAACAGCTATCAAACAGGTGAGAGATGACGTCGTCAGCGTCATCAATAGTCAGAAAGCTTCTGATCTATTAGAGAGCAGCGAGAAGCCGGATACGGATGAGTTAGGGATAGGTAGTGGTGTCATATACAAAGTGACAGACGAGTATGCGTATATCGTTACGAATGAACATGTCATTAAAGATGCGAATACTATTGAAGTGACGATGACAAACAATGAAAAGCAAGTCGCTAAGGTCATGGGCTCTGATCAATGGACTGATTTAGCAGTGCTGAGAATTCCAAAAGGTAAAATACAAAATCATATCGAGTTTGCTGACAGTAATTCCGTTGTCGTCGGAGAAACAGCAATTGCTATTGGCAGCCCTTTGAGTCAGGCATTCGCAGGTAGTGTTTCTCAAGGTATTATTTCAGGAAAAAACCGTTCTGTTCCTGTAGATTTTGACAATGACGGGGAATATGATTATGAAGCCAATGTACTGCAGACTGATGCAGCTATTAATCCGGGGAATTCAGGCGGTGCTCTGATCAATCAAGAAGGGCGATTGATCGGTATAAATGCATTAAAAATATCATTGGATAATGTAGAAGGCATCAGCTTTGCTATTCCGGCTAATGAAGTCAAAGAAATCACGGCCATACTTGAAGATAAGGGTGAAATCAAAAGACCCTCACTCGGAGTGATGGTAGAAGATTTGTCTAACCTTGAAATAGATGCGGTCAGAGCTCAGATTAATTTACCTGAGTCGGTCAATAAAGGAGTCGTAATTACAGGGTTTGATACTGGCTCAGCGGCTCAAGATGCAGGTCTTGCAACAAAAGATGTCATCACTCAAATTGATGATACGCCTATTGAAAGTTTAGTTCAGTTCAGAAAAGTCCTTTACTATAACAAAAAAATAGGTGATGACCTTAATATAACCTTTTATAGACAAGGCAAGCAGGAAACTGTAAAAGCCAAGTTGAAATGAGGAAGTGACATAGTACATGCAAAAATTATTTGAAAAACTGACACCTCAGCAAGGGATAGTGTTATATTATCTCGTTGCCATGCTCATCTCATTTCTGCTGCTAAGAATTCCTTATGTGCATCGCCCCGGCGTTAATATTTCTTATGTCGATTCGTTATTTGTAGCAGTATCAGGAATTAGTGTCACAGGGCTGACCCCTGTTTCTATTGCAGATTCCTATTCCATCTTCGGACAGATGATGATACTTGTCATACTTAATTTCGGTGGTATCGGTGTGATGGCGATGGGTACATTGATCTGGGTACTGCTCGGCAAGAAAATTGGTATGCGGGAACGTCAATTGATCATGGTCGACAATAATCGGGATAAGATGTCTGGTGCAGTGGCACTGATCAAAGAAATCGTTAAAACCATGCTGATGATTGAATTGATCGGTGCATTGATGCTCGCTTTTTATTTCTATAAGGATTTTCATTCAATCACGAAGTCGCTTTATCATGGGTTATTTGCCAGTGTATCTGCGACAACGAACGGCGGTCTTGATATTACAGGAGAATCCTTAAATCCCTATGCCGGTGATTACTTTGTTCAATCCATTACGATGCTGCTGATTATATTAGGTGCCATAGGTTTCCCGGTTATCATAGAGATGAAGACGTATTTAACGAACAAAGTACCCAACTTCAGATTCAGTTTGTTCGCTAAAGTGACAGTGAGCACTTATATACTGTTACTGACTATCGGTTTTATCGCAATCTATTTACTGGAATTCAATCACGCTTTTAAAGGCGAAACATGGCATAAAGGAATCTTTTATGCTATGTTCCAGTCAGCGACGACAAGGAGTGCCGGTTTGACCACTATTGATTTAACTCGTTTTTCTGAAGCTACACAGTTTGTTATGGGAGGGCTCATGTTTATAGGATCTTCACCTAGTTCCGTAGGCGGGGGGATCAGAACAACGACGCTTGCCATTTTAATTCTATTTCTGCTGAACTTCAGTAATGGAAGAACGACAATCAAAGTATTCAACAAAGAAATTCATCCGATTGATATTCAGCGCTCATTTGCTGTAATGATTCTTGCAATCGTCATTTGTTTCACTGGTTTGACGCTCATTCTAAGTTTTGAGAATGGTAGAATCGATCTATTGTCCATCTTCTTTGAGGTCATGAGTGCCTTCGGGACATGCGGTTTATCACTCGGAATTACAGACGACTTGTCTACACCATCCAAGTTTGTCATTATGTTTCTAATGTTTGTCGGGCGAGTGGGACTGATATCCTTTATTATTATGCTCGGCGGAAAGGCTGAACCAGATAAGTTCAGATATCCTAAAGAGCGGATTATGATCGGCTGATTAACATGTATTAATCATTTAAGGTCCACCTATTCTGATTATAGTAGGTGGACCTTAAATGATTTGATTTCAGGAAAATGAACGATAAAGGTGGTACCGATATTTGGCTCACTATCTACAGAAATTGTACCGCCATTCGTTTCGATGATATTCTTTGTGACTGAAAGACCGAGTCCAGTACCACTTGGTTTGGTCGTGTAAAATGTATCAAACAGATGCTGCACAGTTTGTTTTGACATTCCTTCACCATTATCACGAATAGACAGAAAGACATCATCACGATGACTGACTTTCACTTCAATAATTCCTTGACGGTCATTCGGGATGGCTTCAATAGCGTTCTGGATAAGATTGATCAATATTTGCTTAAGCTGATCGCTCGATATTGGGATATAGAGTGGATAGTCCGGATATTTACTGATTAACCTGACATTGTAGAGTTCAAGTTCATATCTCATAAATGTCAATGTGTCTTTAACTACGTCATTGATATCTACAGAATCATCAACTGCAGCGGTAGGACGACCCAGGAGTAAAAACTGGCTGACGATATCATTGATACGGTCAAGTTCACTCTTAACAATCGAAAAGTGAGCGTTTTTATGTTCCTTATCATAAGTCAGCTCAATGAGTTCGACAAACCCTTTGACTGAAGTGAGTGGATTCTTGATTTCATGAGCAGTGTTGGCAGCGAGCATACCGATCAGCTCTTTTTTCTGTACATTGATTTCTTCAATCAATCTCTGACGTTCAGTATGAACTTCTCTATTATGATTGAACAGCTGAATCATTGCTGTCGCGAGACTGATAATGAGCATAACAATCAAACTCTGTTTTAATGTTTTTAGTACAACAGGCTGGTTGGAGGTGATGGTGAGCTTCCACTGCATGTTTTGGAATGATACAGTTCTTGATAGGTTGGTTTTCCTCGGATCCTTTGATTCAAAAATGGTTTGATTATCGCTATCCGTAATCGTAATGGTGCTATCAGATTGAATAGCATCAATCACTGAAATCAATCCGTTAATATCCAGTTCTATAACTACGAGAACTTTATCAGAGTTATTGGGTATGGCTTTTGAAATATAGATAACATCCATTCCGTTTCTATCTTTTTCAAGGCCGCTGATGGCGACATTATTTAAGTTCAGATGAGTATTGAAATAATCATAGCCTTCTAATTTTTTACCGAGTATATTACGGCTCGAAGAATTAACAACTTTGCTCTGTTTGTTCAATATATAGATGGTTTTATATCTTGGCTCCTGTGTTTTTATAGAATTGATGGCCTGGTTAATTTGAGTGTTGCCCTCGCTCAGAGCAACGACTGTCGCTAAATTATCAATTGTAGCAGATGCATCGTTGAATAACGTCTCAATATGCTGCTGATGTATCGCAATGTTTCTGTCAATTCTGTTCAGTTCATTTTCATTATAGTCGCGAAGCATTATGACAAATATAAAGGATGACAATATAAGCGTCACAAGAAGATTTATAATGATATGTTTTTTCAGTTGTTTCATTAAACTGTTAAACCTCCTGGACGCTCATTTGTTATAATTAAAGAAAACGTGGATAGGTGATATATATGAATCAAGAATTAATCGATATTCATATTATAGCAACAAATGACATTCATGGGGCACTCTTTCCAACAGAAAATGATGTCGGTATTATGAAGGCATCGACATACGTCAAAATGGTGAGACGTGCGTCAGATCATCTGCTGCTCATCGATAATGGGAATGCTTTGAGCGGTTCAGTCAGTACTTATTTCTTTTCGCGCTATAAGAATAAATTTCGTAATCCAATGATTACTTTGATGAATCAAATGAAGTACGATGCAAGTGGTATCAGTCCGAATGAATTTCGGTATGGCCTTGCTTATTTCAATAGAGCCCAGGCAATGGCCAGCTTCCCCTTTTTGTCTGCCAATATTCTGCATGCGCGGACAAAAGAACCTTACTTCAACTCTCCTTATATCATTAAGACATTCGGAGGAATGAAAATAGGGATTATTGGCATTACTTCAAGAGGCCTGATGTCAAAAGAAGTGGTCGAAACAGTAGGTGAATTTGCGGTTGAAGATTCAGTGAGAGCGGCAAAACGCTGGATCCGCCATATGCGTGACAAAGAGAATCCTGACTTTGTCATTGCACTTTATCATGGTGGATTGAATGAACTCGTTCATCATTCAGATTACAAAGAATTAACAAGTAACGAAGCAGAAGCCATCATCCAGGCAAGTGAAGGTATCGATGTCATGATTACGGGACATCAAAAACAGACCATCAATAAGATGATTGATGACACATTGTTCATCCAGGCGGGAAGCAACATGAGCCATCTCTGCCATATACACCTCCAGTTCAGAGAACGGACAAATTCCTTTGAGTTAGTGGGCAGTGATTCTACATTAGTTGATTTGACGGTCTATCATGAAGATGAACAATTGAAAGATGTGGTGTACTACGAGGAAAAAGTATTCAGAAAATGGCTGAAGAGTGAAGTTGCTGTAGTGGATGAACATCTAGCTCTGAATCATTATGAAGATTTCATGCAGCCGCATCCATTTAAAGCGATGCTTCATGACATATTAAAATCATGTACTGCAGAAATTACGTGCTGCCACATTCCTCATGTGAAAGCACGAGGTTTAAAAGGGCGTGTCACGCACCATGATCTGTACGAATCTTATATCAGTATTGATCATCCTGTACAGCTGACGTTGACAGGTAATCAGATCAAAAGAATCATGGAGCGGAGTGCCGCTGCATTATATGATGATGATGGGATACATATCCGGGAAGAGATGATGGATCCGACTGTAATTACTGACTGGCGCGGCTTCGATTACTCAATTGACTTGTCACAACCTATTGGACAGCGTGTGACGCTCTCTCTTGAACCCGATGCACATTACATTGTCGGCACGACAGACTATATCTACAGACAATACAGTGACATGATACACCATGAAAATTTACTGCAAATATATGACAGACATATGATTGAACGTCTTGAAAGCCATTTGCAGACATTAAATGAATCGTAAGCAGAACTATAAAGACAGCGAAACGGAAATCCTAATCTTTTAGGATTTCCGTTTCGCTGTGATTTGATTCTTATTAGCGGGCATGAATCAAAATCAGTATGATGATGGCGAGAATTTGTCCGATCATTGGAGTGATCAGACGTTTTGTGTAAGCGTAGCTGACTGCTAATATGCACTGGATTACGAAGATGAACAAGACAAGCTCTAAATTCAATGTCCAGACAAAAAGTAATGCTGATGCAAGGCTTGTTATCAAAACTGCCGCCCATTTACTTGTATGTTCCATCAGTCGCTGCTGCAGCATAGTTCTCATATAGAGTTCATGTAATGGTATAGTGACGACCATGGTAATAATCAACTGCCATTTATAATAGACACCAACAGTGACAAGGGTCTTTAAAATATGGAAGTAATGAACGTCTTTAATGATATATGAAATCAATGTATGAACGATAACAATGGCAAAGCTTGCAGCAATTCCTACGCCAACGGAAGTAGGAATTCTTTTCGATTCAATGCTGCGCTCATAGAATAAATAGCTGACTGAAGCAAACAGCATCAGACCAGTCATAATATGCCAGAATACTTGTTCATCATTACGCATCAGTATAACGATCAATTGAAAGATAAGATAAGTGATGACAAACCATGTTAATGGCTTTTTAGTAGACATACTATACCTCGTCTATGATTGTATAACGCTTATGATTGATTACAGTTTTCTCCTGTAAATCAAGTTGTTCAAAATTTTCCATAATAGTCAGATCAACGATCACGGAGTTTTCATTGACTTTCTCTACTTTACCGCGTAATCCATCATGAAACTCAACGATATTTCCTACCTTAGCAATTGTCATAATGTTCCTCCTAAAAACGTACTAATCGACATTATACTAAATTATGGCTCATTTTTAAATGTTAAACTATTGTTTTTACATATTTTTTCACGGGCATTTTTTCTCCAGCGTTTAATCGTTGAAGGACTTTTATTGGTCAGCAAGGCAATTTCTGAGATTTTATAGCCGGATAGTGCATACTGAAACCAAATACGTTCATCTTCACTTAATAATTCAGGGATTCCTTCTAAATATAGGCTCGCATAACTATTATATTGACAATCAATTAAAGAAATCAATGCCTCGTCTGATGTGACAGGATGACGCTGCTGATACTTAATTTTCTTTCTCAGTTCATCGATGATATAGAACTTTAACTTTAAATAAACAAACTGATCTCTATTTGGTGAGCGTTCAGAATCATAGCTTTTTTCAAGCTGCCATAGTCTGATTAAAGCGAGCTGATAAAATTCATCAAAATCATATTTAATCTGGAATTGATGAAGGAGATGATAAATCATACGGTCGTATTGCAATTTCCATTCTTCAAACATCTTCGCCTGTTTCTGTCTATGCATAAACGATGAATTTCCGGATAGGTCAATCATAAATCAACAAAAAGTTAAATGAAATTTAACGGAATTAAGTAATTGCAACATATGTTAAAAATAATCAGCAAGATTATTAAAAATAATGATGGTTTTCGTTTTTAGCGGCTGATTACTTATATAATTCAGTTATTAATAGAGAAAGGAGGAAAAGTCATCGATACAGTGAATAATGATGTTGTATTTTTGAGAAGAGATGAATCTACTCACGGAAAGACAGAAGTTGTGTTAAGAAATGGGAATACCATCAGCGTCGATACAGATCCAGATAAATTGCTCAATCAAACGCTGATTTTTCTTGGCAGCAATATGAAGGCAAGACGTACCACTGCAAAAAAAGTGCATAAAATAAAACAGTTTATACCGATTGTCATTGACTCAGAAATGGGGATTGCTTTTTTTCCGCTGCATAAGCAGACCGATTACTGCCGCTATTATATTAACAGCAACTATTTCTATGATTATGTCGATGAACAGATTGTCTTTACAAACAATGCTATATTATTGAGTTCACTGCCTGAGTCTTTTGTCAGAAGACAGTATGAAAGGGCGCTGTCGATGGTTGATTATCAGAAAAAGATCAGAGAGCAGAAAATCAAATATGATTATTGAACAAACGGGAATCCTGTATCAGGATTCCCGTCTTTCGCATGGAACGGCATTTAATTCATTTGTCATTGTTTCGAGGCGATCAAGGCCTTGAGCAAGAATGTCTTTATGATAAGCATAGCTTAATCTCACATAGCCTTCACCGGCTTCAGTGAATGTTGAACCCGGTACAAGGACTACGCCATATTTCTCAAGTGCCATGTTAGCAAAATCAAATGATGATAGACCGAAGTGACGAATATCTATGAATAAGTAGAAAGCGCCATTAGGGGGAATACAGTTAAGATTCATTTTTGACAGATGGCTGATACAGTAATCTCTACGCTCGATATAGGCTTTGTTCATTTCAATTGCTGCGTCTTTAGCAGTAGTGACAGCAGCAATCGCCGCATGTTGAGCGGGGACATTGGCGCATATACAGTTATAGGCATGGACAATCGTTATATGCTTCATCAGTTTGGATGGTCCCATACAAAAACCGATTCTTAGACCTGTCATCGCATGAGATTTGCTTAATCCATTAATTAGGATAAGCTGATGGTGAAGCGACTTAAAACTGCCAAATGATACATGCTGCTGCCCGAATGTATTTTCACTATATATTTCATCACTGATGATATAGAAATCTTGTGCAGCCAAATAGTGAGCAAGATCTGCTGTTTCCTCATACGACAGTACAGAACCGGTAGGGTTGTTCGGATAATTCAACATTACAGCCTTCGTTTTCTTAGTAACAGCTGATGCAATCATATCCGGCGTCACTTTACAATGGTTAGCAGTAGTATCGATGACAACGACATGCGCCCCCATATTTTCAATCACTGGGATGTAGCCGGCATATATGGGACCTGGCAAAATGACTTCATCACCAGGCTCTAGAATAGTTCTAAAAGCCGTGTCAATGGCTTCAGAAGCACCATTAGTAATTAATATATCTTCAGCAGGATAGTCGACTGAATATTTATCGCGCATAAATGTACTGACTGAGCGACGAAGTTCCAGCAGCCCTTGATTATGTGAATAAGTCGTATAGTTAGAGTTGACAGCATCAATCAAAGCTTGTTTAACAATAGCCGGCGTTGCAAAGTCCGGCTGACCGACAGTTAAATTAATCGCATCAGGAAATTCAGATACTCGGTTAGAGAATTTTCTAATGCCGGGAACTTCTAATTTTTCAGCATATTGATTTAATGATAAAGACATGTAACCATCCTTTTTTATTGTTTATTATACAGTATAGAATAAGTGATAAAAATATTTATATCCGGTATAATTAATAAAATATACGATTGATTTACTAAGTGTATCACACAGTATTAAAGGAGAAATTAAAAGAGATGAAAAAATTTTTAATGAGAGCTGGAAAAACTCCCTTTCAAAGTAACACTGCTTTAGAAGTGATGAATAAAAATCTTATTGGAAGTAATGTAGGTAATTTGATTTATCAGAATAGTATATATCGGACATTACAGACTGATAATGTTATCATCGAACCAGATGATTACAAAATTAATCCAGACAAAGCTGCAGAAATTAATGAGCAGTATGATGGTTATATTATTCCACTTGCAGACGCTTTTAGAACAGATTTTGTTTCTACATTGGAGAACTATACAAAATTAATTAATCGTTTAACCATTCCGGTATATGTGATAGGCGTTGGATTAAGAGCCCCTTTCGAACCGAAATTGAATGAAGGTTTTGCATTCGATGAAACAGTTAAAGAGTTTATTAAAGCTGTATTGAATCATTCTAATATCATTGGACTTCGAGGACAAATTACTTCAGATTATTTAACAAGACTAGGGTTTAAAGAGGGTATTGATCACCATGTTATCGGTTGTCCATCAATGTATACATTTGGTCCTGATTTGATAATAAGAGATACTGTTATTAATAAAGACTCAAAAGTAGCTATTAATAATTCAAGACTATCTCCTGAAAATCTATTGAAATTTTTAGAGCGCTCTCAACGTGAATTTAATGATATTACTTTTATTCCACAATGGATGAAAGAATTGAAATTAACCTACTACGGAGGACCTGACATTGATAATAAAGATCAATTGACATATCCAACAAGTCTTACACATCGTCTCTATCAAGAAGATAAAGTGAACTACTTCTTATCGGCTCATGATTGGATTGAATTTTTGAGAACGGTTGATTTAAGTTTTGGCGCAAGACTTCATGGTAATATCACAGCAACTATTGCAGGGACACCAAGTATCCTATTTCCTAAAGATGCACGAATGAGAGAACTTGCTGAGTATCATCAACTGACTCATGTGATGGCTAATGAAGTAACTGATGATACAACGATATTTGATTTAATTGAACAAGTTGATTTCCATAGTCCTGAAAAGATGCAAAAGCGAAACTTTAATAACTATATTGATTTCCTTAACAAAAATGATCTTGATCATATTTATAATTATGGTGGAAAGACAGACTTCGATTCTAAAGTTGTAAATTCAGAGATTGTCCATCCTATTATTGCAGTTTCACCAACTGAACAGACAAAACGTTTACAACAATTGCATAGTACACCTGTTAAGTCTAAATCAAAGACAGAAGCTAAATTAACTGCTGAATTAAAAAAAATAAAACAACAAAATAAACAATTAAAAGATGAGTTAAATTTTAAAAATGCCACTCTTAATAGAAGAAGTGTTAAGAGCGCGTTAAGTTTAGCTGATAAAGTATCTCAATTAAAAAATAGAAAATAGAAAAAGCTTCCAGTTCGCTGGAAGCTTTTTAATTCAGTGGATTTTTAACTTCAACTACAGGTGCAGCTACTTTCTTTGTCATATTATGACTGAATATATAGACGATAAGTGCAGACATAATCAGCAGTCCTAACATGATAATCATCATATTACCTCCAAATGCCTTATCCCAGCCATTTGCACGAAACAAGCCGATGAACAGTCCATGAAGCAGATAGATAAACATCGTCCTGGAGCCTATATAAGTGAGTGTTAAATTTCTTTTTGGTACAATGTTCAAAAAACTGAACGTACTAACGATTATGACGATATAGATTAGACCACGTTTCACACCGCTGTAAATATCGGCGTTCTCTAATGAACTGTAGGGTTTACTACCAAACAACCATTCGAAGTTAAAGTCAGTCAACATATAAAAGGTGAAAATAATTGCAAGACTTGTAACCGATAATGGTAAATATTTTTTATTTTTGATGACATTAAAATGTTCGGAGGTTGCATAATAGCCTAATAGAAACAAAGGAAAAAATACAAATGTTCTGGATAAACTTAAAGTATTGTTAATGAAATCAAAGTAACCTACTATGATTCCGACAAGGAACGATAAGAGAACAACGATTGTCATGTTAAAATTTTTCACTAAATACAGCATGACATGCCATGAGAACAGACTCAGTAAAAACCACATCGCCCACTGAGGATCAAACGGGTTGACGTCTATTGATTTCACATCATCGATAAAATAGTAATAACAAGCATAAAAGGTCTGGAAGATTAAATAAGGTATCAGTAATTTCTTTACCAATTTAATCAAATACCCTGGTTTATTGATTCCTTTTGCAAAATAACCAGAAATGAGTACAAATGCAGGCATATGAAAACTATAGATGAACATATAGAGTGCTTGAAGGAAATGGTTTTCTGTGACAAACGATCGAAGAAGATGGCCGAAAACGACAAGTACAATTAAGAAGAATCTTGCGTTATCGAAATAATGATCGCGTGTTTTAGCCATATCATAACCTACTTTCTCATTACAAAACTAATATCCCATTACCCTGAATCAGAGAATATATGCACAGGTGAAACTAAAATAGCCATTAAATAGTATACAATCATTATTTAAAATTTAATAAATAGTTGATAAACTAATTGTGGTGCATTATAATTCATGTTAACAGAATTGAAGGAGACAAAGCATGGATGAAAACCGCTTAAAACGATTTGGGCAATTAATTTACATAATGAATTCAAAAATTGATGATTTTACTTCGACAGAATTATCTGATGTTAACTTGACAAGAGAACAGTTGTATATGATGGAAATAATTGCTGCTGAAGATAATATGACTCAGAAAAAACTCATCTATCGATTGAATAAGGAACAGACTGCTGTCTCACGTGCCATCAAAAAGTTAGTGGATAATGGTTATGTTTATAAGGAACAAAGTATATACGACTTACGCTCTACAGTCCTAAAAGTTACAGGGCCGGGTAAAGAAGTGCTGGAAAAAGCTGAAGATATTAAAGCAAAGGTCGTTCATAATTTTATGAAAGAATTAAGTAATGATGAAGCTCAAGAACTAATGATTTTACTTGAAAAAATTTATGATTCATTCGTAATACGAGATCCATTTAGATTTTAATTAATTTCAATAGAAAACACTGTGAACAAAATTAATGTTCACAGTGTTTTTTATTACTGGTCATAACGGTGAATAAAGTATTTCAGACCTTCAAGTCCAAGCTGCTGATAGAATTGGGCTATACGAGAAGCATTTTTTGAAGCCCAGTTAATATCAGTTGCATATTGATGACTTCCTGTATTAACAGGATTCCAGCGCATTTGATGCAAGGTGACCTGCTGATTTTTAAAATAGCTGTCAGCAACATATTTTGCACCACCGACAATGGCTTTAGCCGGCGTATTCCATCCTTGCTCATAGGCATACTTAATGCCGCCATTTTCTACGTTTTTATCAGTCGCTTTTGTACCAAACATATTATAATACTTCACCGAAGATTTTGTAGTAACTTTACCTGTTTTACGATTATATCCTAATCCTGTACTCAGGGCACTTGTACCGTTACCTGTTTCAAGCAGTGCATGACTGATTAAATAAATTTCATTGATATTCAATGTCTTCGCTGCTTTAGCAAATGCATCTCCTTGTCCTTCAAGAACTCCTTTACCGACTAGCAGCTTGTTAAGCTGTGAACCAGATATTCCTTGAGAGGAATGAAGATCAAGGAACTGATACTTCTGAACAGAATCGTTCATCGTATTGTTGGTATTCATTGCCCGCTTCACTTCCGCAGTAGTAGCATTTCGCCACGCATGAGTTCCATTGCTCTTGATATAACTGACTTGAGGCTTTGAATTTTTAAGCTTCATTTGTTTTTTGACAGCTGAACTTAAAGAATCAGGCGCTTTTTTAGTTTTAATCGTCTGTTTTGTTAAATACTTTCCTGCAATCCACCCGATTGTACGCGTATTGGCAATTGTACCTTTGTACCATAGCGCTGAACCTACTTGTTCAGCTTTAACGACGTTGAACACTTTACTTGTGAGGTGAGTTAAGGGAGCAACGCGCTGCGATGCACTTCCACCAGGGATATGATAGACATACGTTTTTGTGTTATTGATCACGTAAGGTGCCTTTTGATAATTTACGACTTTATGAGAAGTTTGTTTAATGCCGCTGTCACTGACCCAGCCAACCATCTTATTAGCACTATCAACAATTCTGAAATATTTCGTTGAACCTTTCATTCCTTGTTTATCAATATAGTACTGCATATTCACTAACTTTTTAGCAGCTTTCTTAGAGATTTTACTATCAGTATAATAAGTGGCACCTTTGGATGATGTTCTACCGATCATATCAACTGTTTTCAGCTGTGTCGGTCCGACATTCAGCGTGAGGTGAGAGCCGCTGATCCATCCAGTCATTTTATTAATAGTACCAAAATAGTACGGTGTGTTATTAATAGTTACTTTCTTGCTGGGGGAGAATGATTTGTTAATGGAAGACTTGAGATCATTAATTTTTTGTGCACTTGTTCCCCATGGTACTGAATAAATTCCGCTCACTTTAGAATTAATAGTATATTTTGTCGTAATCTTTTTCTCAGCGCTTCTTGTTGCCTGTGTTAAATATTTGGCTTCAACCCATCCACGTGATACTTTTTCGTTATCTTGTAGTGAATAATAAGTTACACCATTGAGCACTGCTTTTTTGTTCACATAATATGAAACACCATATTTTGAATTAGCTTCCTGACTATTTACATCTGATACACTGCTGTAGACTGGTGATGATTTAGATTTAATACGGACCATCTTTGAGACAGCGGTTGTAGTGATTTGACCTGTCTTTACCGGAGCAGGTGCCGGCGTTGTCGGTGGAGCAGGCGTTGTTGCTGGAATACCACTTGTTTTATAGTTGTACTTTTCTGCTACGAGGTAAACAAGTTCATCAAATGTATAGTTGTTCTCCGCGAACCATCCATAAGGATCTGTGTGGTCGGTTCCACCGATATAATTGGATATCGCTTTATGAGACCACAATGTACCCGTCCCGTCATATTCAGCGCTGTCAACAGGCAGTTTGTAATATAACAAGTTAGTAGCAATATAATCAGCATAGTTATTAATCGCTTTGCTGAAGCGGTCTTTTCCTTGAACTCTGACAAGTTCGACTTGTATGAATCGACTATTGGCATATGGACCTGCTCCCCATGCGAGATAATCGGTCGGTGCAGTTTCGACAATTCTGTTATCATCGACAAATGCGTGAACGAAGGCATTTTGATAATTACGTTTCATATAAGCAATTTCACCATCAATGGTCGATGTGTTATTAGCAGTTTCATGTGCGATAATACCTTCAGGAGCACCAACACCTGCACGATAAGCAATTTTGGGGATATTAGTAGAGAAATCTTCTTCATATTTTGGTACTTCATAGTTCTTATATTTAATATAGTCATTGACTGACATATCTGATGATGTTTTCTTCACTGTTGAAGTTAGTGTTGTTGCCTTAGTTGAACGTAAAGTAAGTTTAGGTCTGACCACTGCTTTCGACGCTGCAGTAGTTGTTTCTGTTGAAGAGAGTGGCTTCACAGTTTCAGCTGACTTCTGACGCTGGTCATCAGTGACAGCTGCTTCTGTTACTGGTTTGGGAGTTTCAGCTGAACTGTTAGTAGTGCTGCTGATATTATTTTCCGGGACGGCTGTTTTGATTGGTTCTTTCGTAGTGTTGACATTACTGTTTAAGGAGTCATCAGTAGTGACCGCTACAGGCTGTTTGTCAGTAGTGACTTTGTCTGCAGATGGTTCATCAGATGAGAGAGGTTCTTTTGAAGAAATTTCTTCTGATTGTGTATCCTTAGTAGTCGGAGCAGTCACTGTCGCTTCATGTTCATTTGGCACTGTTTCTATTGGTTCTATAGAAGCAGTATCAAGTTTCTCAGGAGCTGTCTGAATATTGCTCAGATCTGCTGCATTGACTGATTTTACAACGTTATAAGGATGAGCGGAACGTGTTTCTGATAAGTTTGGTTCTACTTGATCAAGAGTAGTAGGTGGTTGATAAGAAGAGTCATCAGTTGGTAGGTCAGTTGATTCATTTTCAGAAGCATGAGCTGCCGTAGTATGTGCAGCAAACATCATGAGTAGTAGAGCGGGTGCCCTAAAGTAAAATTTATTATCCATAATGCATCCTTTCGTAGGTGAAATTGATAATTGTATAAATATTATAATAATTTTACTTATTGAAGTATATAGTATAATTAAACTTTATATTACTTTTTATTTGAAGATTAAAAATTTTACTCAAGGTGACATTCATCTGAAATTACTTATCAAACTATATATCGTATACAAAATGAAAAAAAGACCGGGACAATTGTCTCGGTCTTCATTGCTAGGTGAACAGCGTAACTACAATGCATGTCTTCTAATAATAGCTGTATACTGCCAGAACAGTTTCATCTGTGTAATGTTCCAATTCGTCATACCTAACGAATAGCCTGATGGTTCAAAGATTTTAATGTCTGAAACTTCGAGAACCGCAGCTATCATGTACTGATAGTAGACGTTTAGTGATTTAAACGTTTCACTCAATTGGCCATTTTCAAAGACAAAATCAAGTGGAACTTCATAATCGAATATATTGACGACATTGAATATTTCTGGAATAGCGAGTATATAGCACGCCCCGTCGATAATAGGGCTCTCATGTGCTTGATGATAATAGATTCTCAAAGATTCGTAGTTTTGACGATGGTATTCATCGAGATAGAAAAATTGTGAACGAAAGTACTCAAGATCTCCAGCGTGAACAATCTGATGCTCCAGACGGTCAAACATCTGATTAATCTGTTCATACTTTTCATAAGTTTTACGCTGACTCATCAACTCATTCCTTTCTATTGTTGATTGGACGTTTCAGTCGACTTGTTGCGTATTGACTGTAGGATTTGTATTATTTGAATTTTGTGGTGCAACCGGCTCATTGGACTCAACAGGTGTCTCTGTAACCGGTTCTGTTATAACTGGTGTTTCTGTAACCGGTTGTGGTGTCACTGGTGTTTCAGTTGTGGACTCATCAGTTGTTTGATTATCGTCTGATTGGACATCTTTACTGTTAGTTTCGTTGTCTTGTAATTGTTCGTCCAGTTCGCTGATATCTAATTTTTTGAGTGGAATGAGGTCGCCGTACAGAGAAATGACTTTATAATCAAGCAGGTCTTCTTTTTTGCCTTCGGGTAACCCAAGATCTTTTCTTACAAGTTTAGAAATACGCGCAATATCTTTGAATACTGGGTTGTAATAGTAGACCCCATTATACATATAATCTGTGCCTTTTAACTGAGATTGTTCAAACTCAACATCTTTGGATGAGTAAAATGATGCCAGGGATGTAATGTTATTGAATGTTAAGTTGTGCTTTGCATTATTACCAACGATTTCAACTAATTCATCAAGTTTTGAAAGAGAATCTGTGCCTTGTGCTTTTTTGACAATCGCTTCAATCATTTCCATTTGACGTCGTCCTCTACCGAGATCGGTATCCACATGTCTGCTTCTTACTAAAGCAAGTGCTTGATCACCATTAAGCAGCTGATAGCCTTCTTTAACTTTGATTCTTCCTTTATCATTTTTAGTGGGTTCATTCATATCGAATGGTACATCGAAATAAATACCGCCCAGTTCATCAATGATATCCACAAAAGCCTGCATATTGACTCGTGCGTAGTAATCGACGGGTACATTGAATAACTGCTCGACAGCATTCATTGAAGAAACAGGGCCGCCATCTGCATGTGCATGGGTAATTTTGTCATAGTATTTGACGGATGGGATATAAGCCAAAGTATCACGTGGAATGCTGACAAGCCGGATTTGTTTTTTGTCTCGATTGAATGTACCAAGAATCATAGCATCTGTTCTTGCTTCAGAAACATCCTGTCCATTTTTTCTTCTGCTGAGACTGTCGTCTATACCGAGAAATAAAATGGATACGTGATCCATTGCCGGATTAACACCATTCGGTCTTAAATCGGATTTCTTAGTTCCATTTGTGAAGGATTGATTGACTGCGCCTTTAGTCGTGAAATACAAATAACTGGCATAAGTCACTGGAACTATTATTAAACTCAAGCTTAATACAATAAGTAATGCTTTAAATAATTTATTCATCGCTTGGTCACCTTATCTTATGTTTATTTAAATCATACGATTATACTTAGAATATTTTGAATTAACAAGCTATTTAATAAAAAATCTCGTTTCATCCAGTGATTTTTTGAAATTTTTTTGTTCTTTATTTGTAAGTTTTTTATAACTCCTTAAAAATTTTCTGTAATTAGCTAATACAGTTTCTGCATCACCGAACTCTTTGATTCGGCCGCCTTCAATCCAGATAATTTTTGAACAAAAATCTTCTACTTGTTTTAAATTGTGACTTACAAAAAATATAGTTTTACCGGCTTCTTTAAATTCCTGCATCTTTGCAAGACTTTTCTGCGTGAATGTTTGATCTCCTACTGATAATGCTTCGTCAATTACAATAATGTCGGGATTAATTGTCACGCTGATTGCAAAGCCGAGCTTAGATTTCATGCCGCTGGAATACTTTTTGACGGGCTGATGAATGAATTCCCCGAGCTCTGAAAATTCAATGATTTTTGGTGTGAGTTCTTTAATCTCACGCTTATTAAAGCCCATTAGCAATAATTTGAATTCAATATTCTCTAGTCCGGTGAGCTGAGTATTGAGACCGGAGTTAATAGCGATAACATTAACTTCACCATTTTTAATCACAGTACCATCGGATGGAGGTACTGATCCACCCAATATATTACTTAATGTTGATTTTCCGGAACCATTAATACCTACAAGACCGATGATATCACCTTCATATGCACTAAAGGATATATCTTTTAATGCATGAAATCGTCGTGTTTTATGTTTTGGAAGAAAAGCATCTTTTAACCGTTCCTTATTATTTCTGAAAATCTTATACTCTTTAGTAACATTGTGAAATTCAACCGAGGGTTTCATACATTCATTCCAATCGCAAATAATTTAATTCATTTTCAACCTATTTTATTACAAATCAATGAAAATTAATAGCCATAACCGTTTCTGTACTAAAACGCTATAATGTAAAAGTATTGTAAAACATATTAAAATCATGTAAATTAAATACGTTCTATAGCTGATTGAAATGGGAGGGAATCGCTATCCTACAGAAACCGATAGACAAAAGGGTGGAAGTTCTTGGTGTTCCATTTAGCAACGTTACCATGCAGGAAATGAATCAGATTGTACATGATTTTTCACAATCTGAAACGAAAGATAACTTGTTTGTTGTAACGGCAAATCCTGAGATTGTCTACTATGCTAAAACTAATGATAATTATATGACTCGAATTAAAGCAGCTGATTATATTATTGCTGATGGGATAGGTGTCGTAAAAGCTGCTAAAACTCTTGGACGTCCTCTAAGAGAGCGTGTGCCTGGTATAGAGTTAATGGAGACGATGCTTGAAATTGCAAATCAACAGCACCAACGAGTTTTCTTGTTAGGTGCTTCTAAAGAAACGGTTAAGCAATGCAAAAAAAAATTAAAAGAGCAATATCCAAATATAAAATTCAAAGCAAAACATGGTTATAAAGATTTGCATGATTATAAAAGATTACAGCAAGTAAAAAAGTTCAAACCCGATTATATATTTGTTGCAATGGGGTATCCTAAACAAGAGAGTTGGATATATTACAATAAGCATCATTTTAATCATACTGTTATGATGGGTGTTGGAGGTTCTTTTGATGTATTTAGTGGTAATGTTAAACGTGCCCCGCAATTTTTTATAAAATTGAACCTTGAATGGTTATATCGTATTCTTACTGATTATAAGCGTTTGAAGAGGGCGGTTGTTATTCCATTATTTTTATGGGAAGTAAGAAAGCAGCGTTTCAATGAAAGAATGGATCCTCACGCTCATCTGGCTGACAAGGATTAATTTAGGAAAGTGGGAAAGAAATGAAATCAACGGTGCTTGTTTTGAAGGAACAGATTAACAATTTTTATTTGATAAATAGACTCGCACAATTTCAGCTGAAGATTGCAAATCATGATAATTATCTTGGACTTACTTGGGAAATAATCAATCCTCTTATTCAAATTGCAGTGTACTGGGTAGTATTTGGTTATGGCATACGTAATAATAGTCCAGTTGAAGGTGTGCCATTTGTTCTATGGCTGTTAGTTGGAATCAGCATGTGGTTCTTTGTTAATCAAGGGATTTTGGATGGTACTAAATCCATTGCCACAAAATATAATCAAGTAGCAAAAATGAATTTCCCTTTATCAACTATACCGAGCTATGTTCTTATGAGTAAGTTTTATGGTCATATCATTCTTGTACTGATTGTCGTATTAATCTGTATGTTCTTCGGGATTTTTCCGACAATTCATATCTTACAGCTATTGATTTATATTCCTTTTGTTTATATCTTTAGCTTGTCTGTTACATTATTGACGTCAACTCTCGGCGTATTAATAAGGGATGTTCAGATGCTCGTACAATCCATACTTAGAATCTTATTTTATGCTTCACCAATTTTATGGGTAAATCATAATACAACGCTTGAGTTCTTTTTAAAGTTAAATCCTGTATACTTCATTGCAAATAGTTATCGTAGTGCTATTTTGTATCATAAGTGGTATTTCATAGAACATTGGCAGTTGGCAGTATATAATATTATTTTTGTCGTTGTCTTTTTTATTTTAGGAAGTTATCTTCACATGAAATTCAGAAATCGTTTCAGTGATTTTATGTAATTTAATGGCAGGATGAATCGTTTGATTCATCCTGCCAACTTTACAATGGCAGGATTTTTAAAAAGCGATTAATGATTGAAGCGCAGTTGTAGCTCTGGGCTTTAACATAACCCTGTTCTATAATTAAGTCATTATTTGATGTAATAGCACTATTGATTTTATTTGATAATGACTGTATATTTTGCTCTTCTGCCTTCAATGCATTTAACTGATCTGTTAACAGTTCTTTCGGTCCATTCGGACAATCGAAAGTAATAACAAGTGAACGCAGCAGCATTGCTTCAAATATAACCATTCCAAAACCTTCAAATCTTGAAGGGACACAAGTGATAGCGGAAGAAGCAATTATTTCATCTAGATGTTCATGTGGTGGAAGAATGGTAATGAGTTTCTGAAGATGATATTGCTTTATTAATGACTCTAATTTCTCTCTCTCGCTACCTGAACCGTAAAGTTCTACTTTGTATTGATGAGCTGTAATAATATCATGACTCAAATGAACGGCTTCAATGAGTAGATCGAAGCCTTTTTCATATTCAAAGCGACCAGCAGCGACGATGACATTTCGCTTTGTTTTTGGTTTAGCGTTAACTGTTACGATATTAGGAAGTACGTCGACAGTTAGTTCTGGAAGTAATTTTTTGTAATCTATGAGGTCTTGCTCTGTCAACGTAGTTAAAACATCGAGTTGATGATAATAGTTTTTCATTTTTTTCTGAATAGTGGGAGCATGAGAATTTAGAATAGCATGTTCCATGCCAATCTTGTGTACAGCTGGAGCTTCAGAATCAGCTATTAACATATTAATAATAGGACGCGTCCCTATAATATAACAATTCGACTGAAGTGAGACATATTCTTTAATCTTATACTCAATATAGCGATTATATTGGTCATAGCCTGTCTCTTGCTCTGACATTATAACTGGTTTGAATAATGGAGTGTATTTTCTTAGTCGATTAATTATGATTCCTTTAGGATGCTTTAAATCATAAGGGACAATAGTGTCCAGCTCAATTGCTGAATGAAGTTCGAATAAAAACGATTGCTTACGTGCTATAACAGACGTAATGGCGACTTTATGACCTGCCTCAGCTAGTCCATTGGCTAGATTGATTATCGCTTTATTAGTTCCCCCTGGAAAAAAAAGGTTATGGACAATAAAAATAATTTTCAATGACAACACCTCAAATGGTTAATAGAGTTAGGAGATTATTATATGAAAAATATAAAAAAACAGCTTTACTTGTCAGGATTACAAAAATTGGATAAAATATTAAAGCCTCGTTCATGCAATGAAATTACATTTATGATGACGTTCAGTGATGATATTATCCCAGTTCTGGAAGCTGTCATTCAGACTGATAAGTTTATAATCAATTTATTATACCATCCTAAATATGAGTCTGTTATCGAAGGATATCAGATAAACAAAATTTCACTATCCATGAAAGAAAGTGTCAAACAGTTAAAGGCCATTAAAAGTTCTAAAGTTATTGTTATCGATACTTATTATCTGATGCTTGGTGCTATTGACACTTCACATGCAACTGTAATTCAGACATGGCATGCAGCTGGAGCACTGAAACAATTTGGCCTTGAAGATAGAAGTATTCAAAATGCTGATAGCAAAATGATAGAAGATTATAAGAAGGTTTATCATGCAACAGATTATTATTTAGTAGCATCCCATACTATGGCAGACATTTTCAATCATTCACTCGATGCCTCGGAAAGTCAATTTTTATATTACGGATTGCCACGACTTGATAAATATTTTCCTATATCATCTGAAAATAAACGTTTAATTGCATATGTTCCAACGTATAGAGATTACCAAGATAATGATTATCACTTTGATAAAAATATACTTGCAGCAGAATTTCCTGATTATGATATTGTAGTAAAACTGCACCCTGCCCTAGGTCAAAGCGATCATATATCCATTGAAAAGATAATTAAAGAGTCAGAATATGTAATTACTGATTACAGTTCACTTGCTATTGAAGCAGCACTCAATAATAAAAAAGTAATATTCTATAGTTATGACGAAAAAAAGTATGCACACCTTAGAGGATTAAATAAGTTTTATTATAAGATGTCTCAAAAAAATAAGGCCTATGATTTTGAAACGTTAATTCATACGATAAAAAATTACGAAGAAAACTCTATTATTAATGAATTTTGGAATACTTATAATGATGGTCATGCTACTGAGCGAGTTGTTCAATTTATACAAAAGGAAGTGGAAAGATGAGCATCTCTGCTATCATTCCGATTTATAATTCAGAAATAACGATTGAAAGTACACTCTTATCGTTGCTAAGCAAGGAAATAACAGAAATAATCTGTGTAGATGATGGTTCAACAGATAATAGTGCAGTTATCATTGATCAATTGAAACAAAAATATCCTCAAATCATTTATAAATGGCAGAATAATCAAGGAGCAGCGGCAGCACGCAACAACGGTGTAAAACAAGCAACAGGTGATTATGTATTATTTATTGATAGCGATGACCAGCTTCCTGAAGATGCTGTTACACATTATAAAGATGCTAAAGAACGTTTCCCTGATGGAGATGTCTACATAGGAACCATTGCAGCAGTAACTTCTAAAGGTATTCAGCCAATTAATACATATAATGACTTTCCAAATTTAAGCAGAGCCACATTAGAGCATTACCCGCAAATGATACAATCCATTGGACCCGGTGGAAAATTATATAGAAGAAAGGCCATAGCTGCATTATCCTTTGATGAAGATGTGACATTTTGTGAGGAACATACTTTTAACATAACAGTTTTTCAAAATAATGTAGTCATGTTTGATAAGTGTGTCTATTTGTATAATAAGACAAATGAACATTCAATTACTTCGGACATAAATGCTTATCATGAATACTTAAGAGATGCGCTGAAAGTCAGAGAACGTGTCAATCGACTACTTGAATTTCACAGTCAGAACGTAAAGCAATATTACAGCTACAGAATGGACTATTTAATAGTCTATTACCTTGTGAAAAATGGTTGGTCAAAAAACAAGGGTGACTTGGCTACATTGCAATTACTGAAGGAATATATAGAAATAGCAGCAAAATTTGGGACAACGGAATATATAGCTAAGCTTCATTCAATACTGGAACTTTGTTCAGCTGATCTGACATTTTACGATTATCATGCACTCACTGGCAATAATAAAGCGCAGCAATTAAGACATCGATTCATCAAAGGACTGGTAACGAGTAAAGATTTAACTAAATCAATCGTAAAGAAATGGATAAAAAAATAATCTGATGATTAATCATCAGATCCGTAAAGTTCTTTCTTAATTTGAGTTGTCGATATACCTTCTGTACGTCTTAAGTAGACAACATCACAATATTTTTTTAAAAAATCAAATTCTCCATACCAGTCATGACCCATTAAAAAAGTATCAACCTCATATTTTTGAACATCATTGATTTTCTGTTCCCAGTTGTTTTCTTCAATAACAAGATCGACATAACGAATAGATTCAAGCATCATTTTACGCTGTTCAAAGTTATAGTAAGATTTTTTATTTTTCAGATGATTAAATTCGTCCGATGAAAGTCCGACAATTAAATAATCACCGAGCTCTCTTGCACGGCGCAGTAATTCTATATGGCCGTAGTGGAGTAGGTCAAATGTTCCATATGTTATTATCCGTTTCACATCACTACCCCCTAATTATTGAATATGTTAATATAATGTTAATATATATTTAAAAGAATGTAAACTTTTCGACAAAAGGAGAATCCTAATGATCTATGCAGGTATTTTAGCAGGTGGTATTGGTTCTAGAATGGGTAATGTGCCTTTACCAAAACAATTTTTAACTTTAAAGGATAAGCCGATTATTATTCATACCCTTGAAAAATTTTTGTTGAATAATAAAATTGATAAAGTTATTATAGCGACGCCAAAAGAATGGATTAAACATACGAAGGACATTATCGACAAAAATGGGCTGTCTAATGATAAAGTCCATGTTATTCAAGGGGGAAAAGAAAGAAACGATACTATAAACAATATTATCGATTATATTGAAGAAACATTCGGTTCTAATGATAATGATGTGATAGTCACTCATGATGCAGTCCGACCGTTTTTAACACATCGTATTATTGAAGAAAATATTCAAGGTGTATTGGAGCATAAAGCGGTTGACACAGTCATCAGTGCTATTGATACGATTGTTGTATCCGAAGATGGCGAATCAATCAGCGAAATTCCGGTACGTTCCAAAATGTATCAAGGACAGACGCCTCAATCATTTAGCATCAAATCTTTTAAAAGTTTGTACAACAAGATATCTGAAGAAGATAGAAAGCTATTGACTGATGCGTGTAAAGTATTCACTTTAAATGGTGAAACGGTAAAACTGGTGGAAGGAGAAATCTTTAATATTAAAGTAACCACACCATATGATCTTAAAGTAGCTAATTCTATACTGAAGGAGAATATCTTAAATGATTAATCAAAAATATCAACTTGTTTCTCCCCGTCAGTTTGAAATTTCTTATGCAGATTACTCTTTGAACAAGGCTCAAGTAGTTGTCAGACCTAAATACTTATCTATATGTGCAGCAGATCAACGCTATTATACTGGTACGCGCGGAGAAGAAGTAATGAAGAAAAAACTTCCCATGGCTCTAATTCATGAAGGAGTTGGAGAAGTTGTTTTCGACAGCACGAACACCTTTAAAGTTGGAACACCAGTTGTCATGGTTCCTAATACACCTATCGAAGAAAATGAATTTGTGGCCGAAAATTATTTGAGATCCAGTCGCTTTAGATCAAGTGGCTATGACGGATTTATGCAAGATTTCATCTTTCTGGATGCGGATCGTCTTGTACAACTTCCTGAAGAATTTGATCTTGAAGTACTGGCATTTACTGAACTAGTAACCATAGCAATGCATGCACTAAGACGTTTTGAAACAAAATCGATAAATAAGAGAGATACGTTTGGTGTATGGGGGGATGGAAATCTTGGATACATCACATGTTTGTTATTAAGAAAAATTTATCCTGAGGCAAAAATATTTGCATTTGGAAAAACTGACTATAAAATGAGCCATTTTGCTTTCACTGATCAAACATTTAATATTAATGAAGTGCCTGAAGGTGTAGAAATCGACCATGGTATAGAATGTGTAGGTGGAAGAGGAAGTCAGTCTGCCATTGATCAAATTATTGATCTCATCAATCCTGAAGGTGCAATCTGTCTGCTTGGAGTCAGTGAATATCCAGTTGAAATTAATACGCGTATGGTACTTGAAAAGGGCCTCACATTAATTGGAAGCAGTCGGAGTGGAGCAAAAGACTTTCAGGATACAGTTAACCTTTATAAAGAAAATCCTGATTTAATCACAGACTTATCGTTATTAATCGGCTCTGTCAACGAGGTTCGTACAATTAATGATATTGTCAGCGCTTTTGAAGCTGATTTAACTTCATCATGGGGTAAGACTGTAATGAAATGGTCAATCTAATAGTTAGGTGAGTAAATATGAATAGAATGATAATCAATAATATTTATTACGAAAGAGTACAGTTATTTATCGAAGGGACATTCTCTGAACAGCCTGAAAAAAATGTGAAGTTCTACCTTCGGAATTTAACAGAGACTTTAAAATTTGAAGCGCATCAAGTGATATTAGATGGTGCACATTTTAAACTTAGATTTAATGTCGCTATATTAGATGATGGAAATTATTTAACACCTGATCAATATTTAATTGTAGCTAAAAAAGGTAGAGAAGAATATATAGCAACGGTTAATCCTGAGTTGACAAGTCCTACAGTTGAAGAAGAACAGCTGGAAATGGAATTTGATACTCAGACCGCTGAACAGAATTTTTATTTAAAGCGTTATAAAAAGACTTACAAACGCGGGGGCAGTGCTAAAAATTATTATTATGAAATTACTCCTGAAATTTCTTCAGAAATAAATGAATTTGTTCTTAAAGTAGTTTTTAAAAAGCCGGCTGCACAATTGTCAGGTATTCGAAAAAAAATTAAAGAGATAAAGAAAAAATTTAGAGCAATAAGTTTTAGTCTTAGAAAGACGATGTTTCAAAGTATTTTTTATTTATCCCAGTATTCTGCACGTTTTAACGGAAAAAAAGTATTATTCACTTCTGATTCACGTTCTGAAATGAGTGGTAATTTTAAATTTATTTATGACAAGATGATTGAGATTGGTCTAGATAAAAAATATAACATTTTAACATCTTTTAAGCCGCATATTTCATCACGACGTAGCTTCAAAGATAAATTTACATTTCCATTCAAACTTGGACGTGCTGACTATATTTTTGTTGATGACTTTCATCCATTGATTTATACAGTCAAGTTTCATGATAAGCAGGAACTTATTCAAGTATGGCATGCCTGCGGAGCATTTAAAACGGTAGGTTATAGTCGAGCTGGAAAAAAAGGTGGACCATTCTTTGATTCATTAGTTCATCGAAATTATACTAAAGCGACAGTATCTTCAGAAACGGACATTCCTTTTTATGCTGAAGCATTCGGCATCAAAGAAACTAATATATTACCGACTGGAGTACCAAGAACAGATATATTCTTTGATGAACAGTATAAAACTCGTATTATTAACCACATGAATAGGGAATTGCCAATTATTCAAGGAAAAAAAGTTGTGCTGTTTGCGCCAACATTTAGAGGGGCAGGTGCAAACTCTGCTCACTATCCATTCTTTAAAATTAATATTCAAGCTCTAGCAGAATACTGCTATAATAACAATGCTGTTGTATTATTTAAAATGCATCCGTTTGTTAAGAATAAATTCGTCATACCTAATCAATACAAAGATATTTTCCAGGATGTAGCAAATTATCGCGAAGTTAATGATATTTTATTTATTACAGATATATTGATAACAGATTATTCATCATTAATATACGAATACTCAATTATGGAAAAAAGTATGTTGTTCTATGCTTTCGACTTAGAAGATTATATTTCAACAAGAGATTTTTATGAACCTTATGAAAGCTTTGTGCCTGGTAAAATTGTAAAAACGTTTGATCAGTTGATTGATGCATTGAACCATAATGATTTTGAACAACATAAAGTAAAACCATTTCTTGATAAACACTTTAAATATCAAGATGGCCGTTCTTCAGAGCGTATTGTTAAGGAAGTATTTACTCTAAAATAGAATATCAGTTTAACGGAAACTCCATTATTGTGGGGTTTCCGTTTTTATTTGAAATCATCAACACAACTCTTATGCTTATAAAATTTATATTCTTAATATTGAGTTTGTTGAATTTTTGTAAATAATTTTAAAGGTTCGGTAAATTTCAACATTGAGTGAATCAATTAATTTATTCTTTAAGTTAGAACTTAATTATTGCTTAAAGGCGGGATTTTCTTGAAATTAACAACTATTGGCCTGGGTTATATCGGGCTGCCGACATCCATTATGTTTGCGAAACATGGTGTAGACGTTGTAGGAGTAGACATCAACCAGAAAGCAGTCGATTCATTAAATAACGGAAAAATTCATATAGAAGAACCTGGTTTACAGGAAGCTTTTGAAGCAGTACTGGCGTCGGGTAAATTCAAAGCAACAACAACCCCGGAACCTGCAGATTGCTTTATTATCGCAGTTCCGACACCTAACATGGCCGATCAATTTAAGTCCTGTGATATTTCTTTGGTCATGACTGCAGTTGAAACGATCTTACCATTAATCCAAAAAGGAAATACAATCATCGTTGAATCAACGATTGCACCTCGGACAATGGATGACTTTGTGAAACCTTTAATTGAGAGTAAAGGTTTCGTTATTGGAGAAGACATCTTTCTAGTACATTGTCCTGAACGTGTACTGCCTGGCAAAATCATGCACGAATTAATCTTCAACAACCGCATCATTGGTGGGGTGACAAAAGAATGTATCGCTGCAGGTAAGAAGGTATACGGTACATTTGTGCAGGGTGAAATGATTGAAACAGACGCTAAAACAGCAGAAATGAGTAAGCTCATGGAAAACACATACCGGGATGTCAATATCGCGCTTGCAAATGAACTAGCAAAAATCTGCAATATGCTGGAGATTAATGCGCTGGATGTCATTGAAATGGCAAATAAACATCCACGAGTCAATATTCATCAGCCAGGTCCAGGTGTAGGCGGTCATTGTCTTGCCGTAGATCCTTACTTCATTATTGCTAAAGACCCGATTAATTCAGATATCATTCAAGTGGCACGTAAGATCAATAATCAGATGCCCCATTATGTCGTCTCTAAAACGAAAGAAATCCTCAAAAGAAGGGGTGGCCGTAAAGTGACTGTGTTCGGCCTGACTTATAAGGGAGATGTGGATGATATTAGAGAATCTCCGGCATTTGATATTTACAAAATGCTGAAAGACGAGAATCTAAACGTCACTGCTTATGATCCTCATGTCCGACTAGATTTTGTCGAGCAGGATATGGAAACTGCATTGACTGATAGTTCACTCGTTCTTGTGTTAAGTGATCACTCCGAATTCAAGCAGCTGGAAGAATCTGCACTTTCAGTCATGAGGGACGCCATTATTTTCGATACGAAGAATGTCGTTAAAACTGAATTTGATGAAGTACGTTATTTGAACTACGGTAACTTTTATACTTTTTAAATAATAAACGGCAGAATACATCTGTATTCTGCTTATTTTGTAGGAGTCTATATGAAAGAATTACTCACACTGTTTAAGGAACAACTCATGCATTTAGAGCTGATTTATAAGCTCTCCATCTATAACATGAAGAGCCAGTATTCCAATCATTATTTAGGAGTATTCTGGAATTTTCTCCAACCATTGATGCAGGTGATTCTTTACTATGTCGTCTTTGGACTTGGTTTAAGAGGATCACATCAAGATGTAGTAGGTGTTCCATTTATCATCCATTTAATTAGCGGCCTGTTTCCATGGCTCTTTATTTCACAGTCCATCAATGCAGGTTCAACAGCTATTCATAGCAAACTGAACTTAGTCACTAAAATGAAATTTCCATCGAGTACATTATTGTCCATTTCATTTACCAATTCACTGATCAACTTATTGATTACCACGAGTATTTTATTCGTTTTGTCCATCTATCACCAATATGTCAGCTGGTGGCATTATTTAATCTTTATTTATTTTGTTTTTGCAAGCTACATTTTAATCTTTGGCATTTCATTGATGATGAGTACTTTAGTCATTCTTGTCAGAGATACTAAAAATATATTGCAGAACGTTATGCGTATGGCATTTTTTGTCACTCCTATTTTCTGGGCTGTTGAAACATCTGCACCGATTATGCATCAAATTACTGCATTCAATCCGTTCAGCTATTTAATCGGTGTCTATCGCTCTGCTTTTATCAATAATCAAACGATGATTTACGGGAGTTGGAACGACCATTTATATTTCTGGAGCTTCAGTCTGCTGCTGCTGTTCGTCGGAAGTCATGTGCACTTCAAATTCAGAAATAAACTTGTAGATTATTTGTAGGAGACCATATGAAAAGACTATTGCTGATTACCCAGAATTTTTATCCTGAAATAGGATCCGGTGCCAATCGAATGAAACACCTATACAAACAATTAAAAAAACAAGGATATCAAGTCCATGTCCTGACTGCAGAGCCGTCATATCCAAATCAAAAAATGTATGAGGATGATGCATTCTGGGACGATGAGGAGTTGAATGCTGCTCATGACAGTGATATCATCCGCCTGAAGATGAGACATGAAAAACATAAAAGAGGTTTGAAGGCGAGGCTTAGTTATTATGCTGAGTTTATGTTGAAGGTTCATCATTTTGTCAGACATGCTGATTACTTATTCGATGAAATCTATGTCACTAGTCCAAATATATTTGTGCCGTGGGGAACGTTATTCTTTCAGCCGGCACGAACAAGTGAAACGGTGCTTGAGATACGTGATTTGTGGCCGGATAGTGTTGAAGCTATCGATATGATTAAACTTAAGCCGTTCATGCCGCTGCTTAAGTTTCTAGAACAGAGAATGTACAATAAAGCCGATAAACTGGTTGTTAATAACGAGAGTTTCATACCTCATATCAACGCTAAACTAAAATCTTCAAAACCGATGATTTATATTCCGAATGCACTGGCACTTGATGAGGTGAAAAAAGGTGAGCTGCTGTCAGAATTCACCATTATTTATACCGGCAATCTAGGGTTTGCCCAAAGTCTCAGTCAATTGAAAGAAATAGCACGTGCTATCAATGCTGAACAGATTCATTTTAATGTCGTAGCTTACGGCGTACATGCTAATGATTTCAAGCAGTTTGTAGAAGCGGAACAGCTCACGTATGTGACAGTGATTCCGACGATGACCAGGAAAGATTGTCTCACGTTTACCAGCCGGCACCATCTATCCTTGTCTATTCTGAAAGATACTGAAGTATTTTTGAATGTACTGCCTGGTAAAGTCATTGATTCCATTGGAGCAGGCGTACCTGTTATTTCAAATTTAGGAGGACCGGCCAACCAGTTGATCAATCAATATGATGTGGGATTCGCTAAATGTTCAGCGACGACAGAAGAGTTGATTGCAGCCATCATTTCTTATCGCAACAATCCAGTCTTATGGCAGAAGAGCCGCTTTCATACAGAGGCGCTGGCAGAACAGGAATTTCTTTGGGAAAAAAATATTATCAAATTGATTAAATTTATGGAGTGAATGTAATGAGTGCAGATTATTTACGCAACCGGTTGACAGATATCTCGTACAGTTATCATATGTTGATTATAGAATCAGCAACAGCGGAACTATATTTAGATGAACAGTGCCAGATCAGTGCGGGAAGTGTGTCAGATTATAATTACAGGATGGTTAAAGTAATAGCTCAGAAGAAAATTAATGGAATTCTGACTGTTCTTTTCGAAGTGAAAGGGGAATTAATCGGTTGGTTTCAGCCGACGGATTCCATTATGTTGTACCATAAGAAATTTGAACATGTCATAGTAGATTATGAGCACTTCAAGTCTCCAGCGATCAATACATTAATGAATAACAAAGCTGATCTGTCACATGCCTTCAAAAGCTATCAGATTGTCAGTAAATACTTTGCTATTCATGACGGCGAACAGATTGAAGCCATATATACAGGAAACAGATTTCTAGGATTTGCACCATCGCATGCGTTATCACGCAGCGTAAAATTGAAAAATTCGGAAGCAGAGCTTACTCTAGGGTTATATACAGTATACGCCTCACCAACAAAAGAAGAACCAGTAACTATAACGTTTGACTCCGAGTTACCGGTTCAAGTCATCGATAGTTATCCACAGCTGAAAATGTATAAAGTGAAGCAAGGGTCATTGACAGGATGGATTGATCAGTCTGCTATCCCCAATTATGAGCTGGATCGAGGATCAGAAGACCGTTCCCCGGAAGAACTGATGATGGAACATGTGATTGAAACTTGGATTGCTGAACGCAATCAACATAAGACAGTGATCAAGAAACTGCTCAATGAAAGTATGACCTTGAGAAGCAGACTCGTGAAAATGGATCAAAGAAAGATGAGGACAGAACAGTTGTATCATAACTTGAAAAATTCTAAGCTCGGTCGAATCCAAATTGCTTTTTGGGAAAGAAAATCACGTGGAGGTCGCCGGAAATGACATTTGATAATGAGGAACGTCAGCAGCTTATAGTCAATCATCTGTTAGGTAGAACAGATGACATTAGTCAATCATCACTGAATGAAGCGTACGATGATCGCTATAGTGAGGATATAGAGAAAATAAATCGATATAAGGATTACATCGATTTATTGTCTTCCAATTATTTAGTAGGTCTGAATCAGCTGAGAAAAGAAAAAGATTCTAAAGCATTCATTGATTACCAGGAGCGGTTCCAAAAGAATGGTAAAATTAATTTTCTTACTGACTTAGAACCCTATTTATCCAGTATCCCTAAAAGCAACGGCAGTCGGTATTTCAAAAAACTAAAGTTTCGTGTAGGCATTGTCAGCGATGAATTCTTATTTAATAGTTATAAAGATGTGACAGAGATGACATATATTCCATACGACTATACATCAATTGATACTAATTTTGACTTTGTCATCATTGCAACGACATGGAATGGCGTGGATGGCAGCTGGAAAGGCGTCGCAAACGACCAATCTGATCAAAGAACCCATTTGTATGGATTGATTCATTTATTAAAAGCCAAAAATATACCGGTTGTATTTTATTCAAAAGAAGATCCTGTCAACTATGATTTATTCAAAAATATCGCTAAAGAATGTGACTTCATCTATACATCTGCAAGAGAGATGGTCGATATATATAAAGCATTCTGTAACACTGACCGTGTATCTGTTCTAGAATTCGGCATCAATCCACACTATCACAATCCAGTCGGTACCCGCTCGCCTATCAGTCGAAAGAAAAAGGACGAAGTTATTTTTGCTGGCAGTTGGATTGAGAAGTATCCAGTCCGTAATAACGAAGCTAAGAAGATTTTTGAAGCGATTATTGACAATGAGACTGAACTTACGATTATCGATAGGAATTTACACTTAAACCGCTCACGCTATCATTTTCCAGCTCAATTTATACCACAGCTTACTTATCCGATGAGCCATGAACAGCTGCAGTTAATGCATAAAGTATTCAGATGGGCAATTAATGTCAATTCCGTAAAATATTCTGAGACAATGTTTGCCAATAGAATATATGAACTGCAGGCATTCGGCAATTTGATTTTATCTAACTATTCGGTTGGAGTTAATAATAAATTTCCGAATATCATGATGTTGAACAGCGAAAAAGATTTTGCTGCGATATATAATCACTTATCTGAACGTGAGTTGAATGAGCTTCAGGCAAAAGGCATCAGAAATGTGATGCGCAGTGAGACGACTTATCATCGTATGACGCAAATTGCAGAAGATTTGCAACTAGAAGCACAAGAAGTATTGAATAAACCGGTGTATGTCATTGCCGATATAACATCTGACAACGTTAAAGAGCAGTTTGAACATCAAAACTATACTAATAAAATATTATTGTCACAGCATGAATTTGATGAACTTGTATTGACAGAAGATGCATTTGTTACTCATTTCATCAATGATTACTACTACGAAGAATATTATCTGGAAGACATGGTAAGTGCTTTTAAATATGTAGATGTAGATTTTGTCACTAAGATTGAGGATGAATCGAAACATCATGACTACATTACAGCATTCGAGCACGGGAAAACAATGTTTGATGCTGCAGCATTGTCACAGGAACAGTTGTCAGGCTATGCACTCGATACATCGGAATTACTCAGACATAGTGAACTGCCGGTCGCTTCTCGTGAGCCAAAAGAGTTAAGTGTCATCATCCCGATACACAATAATGGTATTTATCTGGAAGACAAATGTATGGCTTCACTTAAACGCTCAAGCTTGTATAACAAAATGGAAATTATATTCGTTAATGATGGCAGCACTGATCCATTGACAAATCAGATTATTAATCGACTGAGAAGACAAAATCCATCGATTGTCTATTATGAATTCGAAAAGGGTTCTGGTTCAGCATCAAGACCGCGTAATAAAGGGGCTGAACTTGCCTCAACACCATTTATCACTTATCTTGATCCAGATAACGAAGCGACGGGTGATGGTTATTATGAACTGCTGGAACAGATGAAGCTGTATCCGGATGTTGACATCGTTATCGGTAATATTATAAAAGAAGATAACGAACGTCGATCATTGTTCAATTATTATAAGACTGTACTCAAATACAATCATGATGAACCACTTATCAGCGATACACATCAGTTTATGAAAGCTTCCGGCCTTCGTGCACAGAGTATTCAAGCATTAATCGTTAAGTCTCATATTATTAAAGACCATCAAATTCGTATGGTTGAAGGGGCAGCAGGTCAAGATACGATGTTCTTTCAGGAATTGATGCTTGCTTCCAGAAAGGCTTTAGTAATTGAAGAAAATATTCACATGTACTATGCAGCTGTATCAGGCTCAGTGACGAACACGGTTTCTAAGAAGTTCTTCGATAAATATTATATTCTCGAACTTGAACGCATTCCATTTCTGAAAAAACATCATTTACTTCAGTCATATTTGGATAATCGTTTTAATTTCTATATTAGAGGATGGTATTTAGTCAGACTGGAACGTGTCGCACCCGAAGAACGCGCTGAAGCGGTAACTCGTTTTCTAGATATTTATTCACTTTATGATGACTATGAACGTCCTGAAAACAAAGATTTAAATGAAATCATCGACAACTTGAAGAAAGAAGTTCAGTATACAAAGAACAAGGTGATGTAATGATCTATAATGACAAGACATTTTTCAAAGGATATGTCTTTAGTGAAAGACCCCTTCAAATTCAAGGAATCCAAAAGAAGATAGGTTCATGCTATCTATATGTAGATTCTTCATTAACACTCCATGAATACAAAGCTGATAAGCACCTTATCATGCTTGGTTATGCTATCGATACACATGATGTCTCGATAAGTGAACAGGAATTGTTGACGACACTTGCTGCTTGCTCAACTGAGCAGGAATTCCATCAATTGTTGAATCGTATGAACGGCCGGTATCTGTTATTTATAAATGATGGAGACATAAGAATCTATCCAGATGCGACGACGATGAGACCTATCTTTTATTATTCAGAGGTATGCTTGTTAGCATCTCATAGTCCACTGCTTGCAGCGATTGCACCCATTTATGATAGAGACGTCAAACGGCGGGGCAGAGTCAATGGCTTCTTAGATTTTAGTCAATACGAAGATATCTATAAATTGAGCCCTAATATGTATTACGATGTAAAGACCAAAAGACCAGTCCGGTTCTTCCCGGAAAATCCTTTTCGGGAACAATCACTTTCAGATGCGCTTAAAGAGACGCTCCCGCTGCTTCTGAATCAAAAAGAATGGCTGAAGACACAAGATGCATTTTTGACATTAACTGCAGGGTCAGATTCAAGAGTATCACTCGCACTCACTCGAAACAGAGAGCTGCCTGTACTCACTTATCTCAATAACAATGAAAAAATGTCTGAAGCAGCAGCAAATATATATGAAACAGACGTGCGAATAGTCAGTGAAATGGTTGATGATTTAAATCTCAATCATACTTTAATTAATATCCATCCAAGTCAAGTGCCGGATGATTATGAGCATTTGCTGAAGCAACAGCTGGAATCCCTGCATTCATTTGCATTAAGTGACTATTTGAAGTCAAGTCCTTATTCAGGAAAGCTTCATGTTAAATCAACAATATATGAACTGGCAAAACTTCCATACAAAGCAGCACTTTATAAAAGTGAACCTGTTGAAAGTTTAACTAAAATCATAGCAGGCAAAACCTCTAAAATTTTAGGGAGAGATTTTGATCTTCACCAAGCAGTCAGTAAGTATCTCGAAAGAAATAATCTCATGAATACAGATTATTCTCTGCTTGACTTATATTACGTTGAGTCACGCATGGGTAACTGGCATAGTAATCTGACGCAGGAAACCGATAATTCCGTAGAAGTATTTGTACTGTTGAATACACGTGACCTTATTAATGCAGTGATATCCATGCCGCTTGAAATAAGAGAAGGCAAATGGATTCATAGAGAATGGATAAATGAACTTTGGCCAGTATTGAATTATTATCCGATCAATAACAGTGACTCGCTGTATGATATGTATAAAGAACATGAAAAAACAGCAGCGCTGCATCGTCATATTCATCTCAGCATGGAAAGTTCTCTTGTGCTGATAGATCGTGTCATTCAGCCTGAGTTTCCGATTAAGCAAAAGAATCATTCGTTCATAGTGAAAAATATATCCGATGAACGTCGGTCCATATCTTTTGCCACTCATTATCATAATCCTCAAGGTAAAGGTAGTCTGACGCTTGAAGTGGGGCATTCGCGCTATGACTATACTGACATCAATGAAGGAATAAATGTTACGATGGCACCCGGTGAATCTGTCAAAATGATGATTAAATTTAAGAAGTTATACGAGCAACCTTCCTGGCAGAAGGCTGCAAGATTAACAGTCAAATTGTAGGTGATTATATGAAAAAAGTAACGATGTTTGTTTGGAATCATTTTACGAATGATGCACGGGTCAATAGAGAATGTACAGCACTGAGTGAAACATATGATGTTAACTTAATCGCTATAGATGATCCGAAAGATAAAACCGTTTTACAGGATGAACGAGTGAATCCACACTTCAGAGTCAAACGTGTGAAACGCTATCCTTTTATCATTACAAGTTACCAGCAAGACAAGAAGCAGTTTTTAGTGACTGTAGGCGGGATAACGACAGTAGTGGCTGTCGGCCTGTTCTTCATTCATTGGACGCTGTTGCTTATCTATTTCGGGCTGCTTCTTGCAGGAGCGTTTGTAGTCAAAGTGAAA
>CAACXC010000057.1_pt1 | contig 60860 bp, 57 predicted proteins | sample 2275831 | NCBI WGS metagenome assembly CAACXC01 (sample SAMEA5312476, study PRJEB27640) | indoor metagenome | biome: indoor environment; feature: uncontrolled; material: tiles wood | place: Germany | collected 2014-07-07
CCTTGTTAATAGGACCACCCATATCTAGTGCCATCATCCCGCCTAAAACTAATCCAAGCAGCACAATGTTTGCACCGCTCATACCACTCAATGTTGTATTCATCCATTCATTCAACCATTTAGTTGGAGGATTAACGATATAATACATGATCAGCCCGGTAGTTAACACGCCAAGTAACGGATATAACAAGGTAGGTTTTGTACCTTCAAGTGCTTGAGGCAATTTGCTTAACACCTTTTTGATACCTTGAACTAAATAACCTGCCAGGAACCCTGCGATTAAACCGCCGAGAAATCCTGAACCACCGCTGACTGCCAGCATACCGCCCACCATACCTGGTGCTAGTCCAGGACGGTCAGCAATACTCATTGCGATGAAACCAGCTAAAATCGGAATCATCAGTGCAAATGCACCACCGTTACCAATCGCCCATAATGCTTCAGCAAATGGATTGTAATCATCCTTCGTAGGATCAAATGATGTTATACCAAACATAAATGCAACGGCCATCAATATACCACCGGCTACAACGAATGGCAGCATGTTGGATACACCGTTCATCAAATGTCTATAGAAACCTGTTTTCTCGCTGCCGGTAGATGCCGCTCCTGCTCCACCTTTTGCGACAAACTTAGGACGTGAGTCATCTTGAGCCATACGAATCAGCTCTTCAGGACGTTTAATACCGTCAGCTACTGGAACCATAACTACATTTTTACCGTCGAATCGTGCTGTATTGACATTGACGTCTGCCGCAACAATGATACCTTTAGCACGTCTGATTTCATCAGCAGTCAATTGATTCTTCACGCCGCCTGAGCCATTAGTTTCCACTTTGATCAGGACACCCATTTTTGCAGCTTTGTTCTTCAATGAATCCGCTGCCATATAAGTATGTGCGATACCAGTCGGACAAGCAGTGACTGCTAGTACTAAATTATCATCATTAGGTTGTTGAACGGCTGCAGCAGCTACGTCTTCACGTTTGTCTTCCGGCTCATCATGTGCATCGATAATCGCAAGTACTTCATCTTTTGTTTCCGCATTTAACAGCTGCGCTCGAACATCTTCATTCATCAATATCCCTGACAGCTTCGCAAGAGCATCCAAATGTGTCTGTGCCCCACCCGCTGGTGCTGCAATCATAAAGAACAGATGTGCAGGCGTACCGTCAAGAGATTGATAATCGACACCTGATTTAGATTTACCGAACGCAATCGCAGGTGTTTTCACTGCGTCTGTCTTTGCATGCGGTATAGCAATTCCTTCGCCGATTCCTGTCGTACTCTGTGATTCACGCGCGTGAATCGCATCATGGTATTTCACTTTGTCATATAGTTTTCCAGCTGACCATAGTGTATCAACCAGTTCATCAATGACAGCATTTTTTGAAGATGCATTTAAATCAAGAGCAATCGTTGATTCTGTCAATAAGTCTGTAATTCTCATCTACTTACCTCCGTTAATGTTGTAATCGTTATTTGTCCAATCATTTCTTCAATATCCTGCTGTACTGCCAAATCTTCTGTAAAGGCTGTGGCTGTTCCAGATGCCACTGCTCTTCTGAAGCTGTTTTCCAGCGTTTCGTTACAAGATAGTCCAGCAACCATACCAGCTACTGTTGAATCTCCCGAACCTACTGTATTGACTACCTGCCCTGTCGGTACTTCCGCTTTAAGAACAACGCTGTCAGTAACAAGAATAGCTCCGTCTCCTCCAAGAGAAACGAGCACTTTCTTGGCCCCTTTTTCCATTAATTGTACAGCACAGCGGGTAATGGCCGCGTCATCAGTCAATGTTTCACCGAACATTTCTTCAAGTTCCACTTTATTCGGCTTAATAAATTCAGGACCATACGGCAGTACCGATTCGAGGAGTGTTTTCTCAGCATCTACTACAAATTTGATCTTTCTCTCACTGCAGCGTTCAGCCATCTGCTGATAGATAGATGAATCAACAGCACCAGGGATACTGCCTGAAATAATAACTATATCATCAGCTGTCAGCTGCTCCAGCTGTGTTAACAGCTCAGCCTGCTGGTCAGCTGAAATATCAGGTCCAGGTGCATTGATTTCAGTTTCATTCGACCCTTTCAGTTTCACATTAATGCGTGTATCTCCGTCGACATGTATAAAATCGGTGTTAATACTGCTGTTAGCCAGCTCCTCTTCAATGAATTTCCCGGGAAATCCTCCAGTAAATCCAAGGGCGGTCGATTCCACGCCATGTTCTTTTAAAACTCTTGATACGTTGATACCTTTGCCTCCAGCAAACTTAAAAGTACTGTCGGCGCGGTTCAAACTTCCGAGGTTGAACTGAGACGTGAACATGACGTAATCAATGGATGGATTTAATGTTACTGTATAGATCATGAATGTTCCTCCTTATTTGATAAATGCTTTGTATTTTGCATAGTATGGATTGTTTTTATTCGTTATCAGCTGTACTTCTTCCAAATCACAGATTTTAGCAAATGTCGTTTCATTAAACTTTGAATCATCGACAAGAAAATAACTGTTGCGACTTTTTCTGATGGCTGCGGTCTTAATGGAAGCTTCTTCGATGTCAGGCGTTGTCAACCCATGTTCAATATCAACACCGTTTGCTCCCATAAACGCCTTGTCAAAGCTGAACGAATCAAGCATCGTTCGCGCCTGCACACCTACATGCGCATAAGTACTGCTCTTGACATAGCCGCCGATCATATAGACTTCGATGCCTTTTTCAACGAGTGGCGGCACATGAGTCAGTCCATTGGTCACAACCGTTAAGTGCTGCTGATGCAAATAAGGAATCATTGCGAGTGTTGTACTTCCAGCGTCCAGATAAATACAGTCATTATCCTGAACTATGGCAGCTGCTCGTTTGGCAATTTCATTCTTTTCAGCGACGAACTTTGTTGTCTTTATGGCAAGCGCGACATCACGATGCTTTTCTACAGCTCGCTTAGCTCCTCCGTGAATGCGGATAAGCTTGCCGTCTTTCTCTAAAGTAGATAAATCACGTCTTATAGTAGATTCACTGCTGTTCGTTTCATCCATAAGCAATTGAAGTGATACCACCTCATGTGTGCTGAGAAGACCCAGTATCATATCATGTCTCTCAATCGTCAGCATCCAACCATCCCCTTAGCATACTTAATATTAATGTCAACGCTTACAAAAGTCAACCATAAACATCCAAAAACATTCATCCACAGTTAAAAAAATAAACAGTACAATGAGAAATGTACTGTTTATTCATTGATTACAAAATGTCTCTACCTAACTTCTGTTTATAAATTTCAAACCATTCATTGTCGGTCAATTGAATGTCTTTTGCTTTAAGAGCAACATCCGAACGCTCAATTGAACGCGACCCGACAATCGGTTTGATGGCATAGGGCATGTGATATAACCAGGCATATGCAATGACGTCAGATGTCGTTTGATGTTTTTGAGCGATTTCTTCAAGTTGCTGTACTACTTGTTGAGTAGCGATATGCTGCTGATCAAACAGCTTACCTCCACCTAATGGACTCCACGCCATAATGGATACATGATCTTTGTGCATCCAGTTGATAGTTCCGTCTTCTAGATTTTCAAGTTCAGCCGCTGATATTTCAAGCTGATTGACAGTAATACTGAGCTTTTGATCCTGCATAGCTTCTTTCAACGGAAGATATTGATGAACTTTGAAATTAGAAACGCCAAACTGTCTAACTTTGCCTTGCTGCTGCAAAGTTTTCAGTGTTGCTGCTACTTCATGCGGGTCCATCAACGGCGACGGACGATGCAGCAATAATGTATCAATATCGTCCACCTGCAGTTCCTTCAAACTGCGATCGACAGAATTCATGATGTGGTCTTTTGAATAATCATACTTATGATAATCAAATCCCATTTTCTCTGACGGCAGCACGATACCGCATTTTGTGATGATATGCATCTCTTTTCGAATGCCTGGTGTGATACTGAGCGCATCACCAAATAACGTTTCACATTGATAATTACCGTAAATATCTGCATGATCCATCGCTGTAATTCCTCTATCTATCAGTTCATGCAACATACGATTGACTTCTTTGTTACTGTATTTCCATTCAGCGAGACGCCAGAACCCCTGAACAACGTCAGACATCGTTACCATTTCACTCATTGCTTCACCTCATTCATTTATTTTCAGCCGAACTGCAGTCGGTCCAGTTGATCCAGCAGCCGATTCTTGTCCAGTGACTCCCCGATAATGACTAATGTCAAAGGCATGTTCATGATCTCCGGCTCGTACTGCGGGATGCCATAAGCATATTGGAATAAGATCACCTGACTTGGATTGTCATGAAACTTAATAAAACCTTTCACTCTCAGTACAGCGGACGGCAGGTTTCGCAGCCACTCTACATATTTCCTGCTGTCTATCGGCCCTGCAAAAGTATAGACGAGTGACTGTATACCATGATGATGCATCCGAGCAGCAAACGGACGCCCCGTCACTCCTTCCAGCTGAGCTATATCTACAGCAGAATATTGAGTGGTAATGATCGGTGCCTGACTGTTGAGAGCGGTGATATCATTCGTCAGCTGAACAATGTCATGTTGTTCAAGCAAATCACTTTTATTCAACAGTAGTATATGCGCGAACTGAATCTGCTCTTCCATCAATCGTCTTGTTGTGACACTGTACTGATGCCGTCCAAGAAATCTCGGTCCGTCTACAAGCGTTATGACGCCTCTAATATCCATAATTTTTGTCAATGAGGGCGCCGTGCATGCATCATATATTTCTACAGGATGTGCTACACCCGTCGCTTCAATAATTACAATATCCGGATGATGTCTATGTCTAATGTCATGCAGCTGCACCTCAACATCACTTTTTAAATCGCAGCAAATACAGCCATTCAATAATTCATTCATCGGAACATTGTCACCCAATATTTTTGAATCGACATTGAAGCTCCCGTATTCATTCATTAAAACAGCTACTTTTTTGTCCTGCCACTGTTCGATTAAATGGAGCAGTAACGTCGTTTTGCCACTGCCCAGAAATCCACTGATAATATACACCTGCATTTTCTCCATAACTATCCCTGCTTTTCATCCATTTATATTTTAAAGTTCATTAAATTGTTTACTTTTATATGCGATATTACTTGAAATGTCCACTTCTTTATACTATGTTATTTAAGTAACATGTTTTGCACGTTCTAAATCACTGTACAATAAATCATCATACCATCTATTATCATAAATAATAAGTCTGTATGGAGGAAATGAATGACTAATAATTTAAAACTAGATAAACAGCTTTGTTTTAGTTTATATAATGCACAACGTCAGATGAACCGTTATTTTTCGAATAGAATATTCAAAAAATATAGTTTGACTTATCCCCAGTACTTAGTGTTATCTATTTTATGGGAATCATCGCCGGTCAATGTTAAGACGCTTGTCAATGAGCTGGCGCTGGACACGGGTACAGTATCCCCTTTATTGAAGCGCATGGAGTCAAATGACCTGATTAAACGTGAGCGTTCTGAACTCGACCAGCGCGAAGTCTTCATCCATCTAACGGATAAGAGTAAAGCGATGCAGGATGATCTGGAAGACTGCACTGAAGTGGTTCAGGAGGCAGCTGACTTAACAGATAATGAATTTTCAGAACTGAAGGAACTCCTCGATAAACTCATCGTTAATATATCCAGTACAAAAAATTAAACCCCGGCTCATGCTGGGGTTTAATTTTTTGTTCTCAACCAACCGATACCCACTGTGCCATAACCTGTATGAACTCCTGCAACGGGTACGAGCGGTTCTTCATGAATTAACAGTTCTGGATAAAGTTCTTTTAAAGCAGACGTGTATTTTTTTGCTTCTTCCTTATCTCCGGCATTCATCACTGAAATTTCTGTCAGACCGAACTTATTAATATTTTCACTTGCAACAGCCATCATACGTTCAAATACTTTCTTCTTAGTTCGCACTTTTTCAAACGGCATGACCTTACCATCTTCAAAATGAAGTATTAATTGAATATTCAGCAAGCCGGCAAGGAAACTTTGCGAAGCTGACAAACGTCCGCTTTTTCTGAGCTGCTGCAAACTTTTTGGCTGGAGAAGCAATTGCGCTTTGACAGGAAAAGATTTAACCAACTCAACCACTTCTTCAAACGTTTTCCCTTCCTCTACAGCCTTCATACCTTCCAGTACCATTTTTTTATACGGAAATGCACCAATTCTAGAATCAATGACAGCAGACCTGATATCCACTTCACTGCTGGCTGCCACTGAATTTTGATATGAGCCAGTCAACTCACTGGATGGATGAACAGCAATGACCTCATCATAGCCTTGTTTCTTAATTTCTTCGTACGCTTCCAGCATTGACTGAAAATTAGGCTGTGTTGTTTTAGCGCCTTCACCGTACTGATTGAGCAATTCATAAAAACGCTCTGTTGATAATTCCTGCTGATCGACATAATGTGTGCCATTGATAATAACACCCATAGGAACGACGAATAGCGGATATTTATCAATCTCTTCCTGCGTAAAACCTGCTGCTGTATCTACTAACCATGCTAATTTACTCATTGTATACCCCCATTTTTTTCATCATATCATATTTAATTTGCTATGAATAATATTTTTCTAGATGATGCTTTCCTCCTGTGCCATGAAACGTACAAAATAATCATTGTCTCTCTGAAGTTCCTCGTATGTGCCGGAGCGGACGATTCTACCTTCATTCATAATATAGATTCTATCAAAATCTTTTAACAGCTCAACTTCGTGACTGATAACCACCACTGCTGCATCAAGTTTGAGCAGTTGATCAAGCATCGTCTCTTTACTTAATATATCAACCCCATTAAATGGTTCATCAAGCAGCCACAGGTCACGCGTCCGCATCAGCAATCTAATGAAATGCAGTCTTCGTCGTTCTCCACCTGACAGTTGTGCCCCGAACTCATTGATTTCACTGTCAGTTGTATACGGCAGTTTAAAGTAGTCAAGATAGTGTTCAATAGTTTCTCTGTCATCACTGAACAAATTCTCTTGAATGGTTCCTTGGAAGAAATGATTATGCTGCTGCATCACATTCAACTGCTGGAAGTAAGCATCTCTATCCAGTTCAGTAATCGGTACACCTGCTGCAGTTAAATTACTGTCATATAAACCTGTGATGAGATTGATTAATGTTGTTTTACCTGAACCGCTTCCTCCAATGATTCCTATCTTTTCGCCAGCATCAACATGCATCGAAATATGTTGAAGTGTCGGACGTTCCTGATCAGGATATCGAAAAGTCAGATCGTGCAATTTAAGTGGTAGAATGTGATGAGGCATGCGTCCGCCCTTGTGATCAACTGAGGCAAGTGCATTAATGTGATTCATTGCTTTTTTAGTCTCCTGATGATAAAAAGGAAAGTTTGTCATAGGTATAGCAAATTCAAATAATGTGATAGTGACCATGATGACACTTGCATACATCATTACGTTATCATTATCCGCCATCACATAAAGTACGCCCCATATCGCAAGCATACTGATTACATTGAGAAGAAAATCATACAGAACAAGAGTGCGTTTCTCTTTTGCGACTGAATGTTCATAGTTCATTCTCGAACGTTCCATTATTTTCATATAGCGTCCTTGTGGATCGAATACAGCGATATCTTCCTGGCCCAGCTGATAATCAGTGAGCCGCTTCATAAACTCTGAACGGTGAATTTGCGTGCTATTTGTCAATCGTTCCAAATAACGACTGAACATCAACGGCAGCACAAAAAGAATCGTCATCATCGCAGCGATAATAACAAGTACAGCTTCAAAACTGTAAAATGAATAGATGATGCAGACGATAACCGTCGTAAGAAATGTCACTACCGGTGGATAAATCACCCGGAGTAATATATTCTGAAGCTTCTCGATGTCATTGACCGTTCGTTCAAGCAGCGTCGATAGCTGCCATTTGGAATGAAGGCCGACGAAATCATTGATCAGTCTATCAAATGTTTCCACTCTAATATCTTTCAACATAGTAAAAGTGGCTTCATGGCTGATCAGTCGTTCTAAATAACGTGCCACTGCTCTAATGACACCAAACAGCTTAATTGTCGCAACAAGCACCATCAACGTATATAACGGCACTTTGAATGCACTTTTTGAGATCATAAGACCACTTAGACTGAACATACCGATGGCTGTCAATCCACCAACTGTGCCGATAATTATAGAAATGACAAGTGCACGTCTTGTTTCATTGTTAATTAATTTCATTGCATTACCGCCTTTAGAAATGGTTCGTGCCGCAGATCTTCATGCGTCCCTTGTTTGATGATGCCGTCAGTCATAACGATGAGATAAGGCGCTTGTTGAATAGTCTCTTTTTGATGGGCAATGGTCCACACAGTAGAAGTAACCTTCAAACGGTCGATAGCTTGTCTGATGACTCGTTCCGTTTCGCGGTCGAGCATAGCAGTCGGTTCATCAAAAATAATCAGCCGTGCAGGATTCAACAGCATCCTCATCAACATTAAACGATGCGTTTCACCACCTGATAACTGTTCGCCCCCAGCGCCGATCATCGTCTCATAACCTGACTTAAATGCCATAATCCGGTCATGCATATCAACACTTTTTGCGGCTGCTATGACTGATTCACGTGAATGCTCATTAAACATAGTAATATTATTGAAAATAGTCTCGCTCATCACAAATGGCTGCTGTGCCATATAAGCAATGTCATTGTTTAATTCTTCCGGAAAGACAAGATACCCTTGACCATGTGTCGATACACCGGCAATGGTTTTAGCGAATGTTGATTTTCCTGATCCACTTGGTCCGCAGATGACTGTTTCCTGCAACTTAAACGCATCTTGTATCATCAGCTTAAAATGACCGTAATCCACTTCTGCGTTACCTTTAATTGTCGAACAGGGTTCAAAGCGTCTGTCAAGTGACGGCTGCTGTTCGTAATCCAGCAGTTCTGCATAACCTTCTGACTGCTTACCTGTATGAAACGCCATCCCGAGATCTTTAAGTGCATTGTAAAATTCCGGTGCAAGCATCAAAGTGACGACAGCCGTATAGAATGATATTTTATTAAAGACAATCAGACCGAGTCCGATTTCGAGAGCGATGATTCCGATTGACAGCATCGAAATAAATTCCAGCATCAATGTGGAGAGAAAAGCCGTTCTCAGTATGATCATCGTTTTATCTTTGAACTGCTGGGATTTGTCTCGGATGGCCTGCTTGACACTTTGTTCATGATTGAACAGCTTGATGGTGACAATACCGCGAACAGCATCAAGAAAATAGGCGGAAAACTGATTCAGCGCTGTCATCTGATCTGTCGCTTTTTTAGATGTATTGATCCCAATGATGATATAGAATATAGGGATGAATGGCGCAGTAATCAACATAATCCATGCCGCATTGCGGTGAAAGAAGAACAAAAATATAATAATTAACAGCGGAATAAAAGTTGACCGATAAACTTGTGGTAAATAGTCACTGTAAAAACTATCGATCCCTTCTATTCCTTCTGTCGCTAGATTTAACGTTTCAGCTGTCTCTCGTCGATCAGCTATCAAGCGTTGACGCAGCAATGATTTAATTTTACTGCTCATAGTTACACCCAGTCGTTTAAGAAACGACTGAAGCATACTGCGTGTCAGTAAGATACCAAGCACAAACAATAGCAGCTGACTGAAATTGACTTGATGATTCAACAGGACGCTATCGATGATTTTACCGATCAACATACTTTGTGTGATAATGACTCCTGCAAGCAGTAACGCAGAAGTAATCATAAGTAGGTGAAGGTAAAGGTAGCGTCTCGATAAGTTTGTTAAGTATTTCACATTATCACATCCTAACTAGTATTATATAGCAATAGCTTAAAAACAAAAGCAATTTGATTACAGAATAAGTAGAAGATATTTTGTCCATTATGATATACTTTTGAAAGTATTTATTTCATAGAAGGTGGTTACTCAATGGAATTATTTGAACTCGTCAAAGCATTTATACTCGGTGTTGTCGAAGGATTGACTGAATTTGCACCGATTTCTTCTACAGGTCATCAAATTTTAGTGGATGATATGTGGCTCCATTCGAAGGAAATATTGAAATCACAGGACTCTGCCAACACATTCAAAATCGTTATCCAGCTCGGCTCAATAGTTGCAGCGGCATGGGTGTTCAGACACCGTTTCGTAGACTTGCTCAGCTTCAAAAATGATTCATCAGAACATCATCTTAAATTATCTCATGTCCTTATCGGTTTGGTTCCAGCTGGTATCGCCGGTCTACTGTTCGATGATTTCATTGATGAGCATTTATTCTCAGTTCCTACTGTTTTGATCGGACTGGCATTAGGAGCCGTATTGATGATTATTGCAGATTTATACGCTAAAAATGTCAAAAATCCTATTTCAGTTGATGGGATTACTCATAAACAGGCGCTGATTATCGGTCTGACTCAAGTGTTAGCTCTATGGCCGGGATTTTCGCGTTCAGGGTCAACCATCTCTGCTGGTGTCCTTACTAAAATGACACATAAAGGGGCTTCAGACTTCACATTCATTATGGCAGTTCCAATCATGGCAGCTGCCAGTGCTAAAAGTCTACTGAGCAATTATCAGTATATTACAGGAGATACGATATGGTTTTATATTGTCGGCTTCATCGCCGCCTTTATATTCGGCCTGCTCTCCATCAGATTATTCCTCGATTTAATCGGCAGAATCAAATTGATTCCATTCGCTATCTATCGACTTGTGTTAGTAGCAGTTATTGCCATTCTTTACTTTGGCTTCGGTATCGGTAAAGGAATTTAAGCCATCCATTATGAAGACAATCCTTCCTAAAGAAAATTAGGAAGGATTGTTTTGTCTTCAGGTCATATAATTAATTTATTTATTTTTTAATCTCTTAATATAATATAGCTTTATATTCATTAATAACCATGTTATTATTAAAATGTTATTTTAAATGCATAAATACATAAAGGAGTTTCCATGAAAAATGATTCGAGTGTTGCTTACCGCTTGTACCTCGCGCAGCGTGAAATTATTAAATATTATAATAGAAATAAATTAAAACCATATGAGTTAAGTTATCAGCATTATCTTGTCCTGATGGTGCTGGTTGAGAATGGTCCAATCCCTGTGCTTCAGCTTGGTGAATATCTTGCTTTTCAATCCGGGACAATCACCCCTATCATTAAAAAGATGGAATCTCGCGGTCTTATTGAACGTGAACGTCTGAAGAAAGACGAGAGAATCGTGCTCGTCCAGCTCACGGAAGAAGGTCGAGAGCTGATCAAGCAGTTAAACCATATTCCAGAGGAAATGCTGGATGCATCCCGTCTAACGACAAAAGAATATACGACATTGATGCAGATTACGCGCAAAATCGTCCGTAATATGCGTTATTAATAACGGCCCCGCGCTTTGCGGAGCCGTTTATTGTGTATATAATGAGGGTAGGAACAAAGTATTCAGTTTCATCAACAAGGAGAGATAATCATGAATCAAAAAATTAAGACAGCAGTCAATGTTGGAGCCGTCATTCTCGTTCCACTCATCAAAGAACGCCACCGTCTCAAGCAGAATCAAGACTATATCAGAATGCGCAATCGAACGATGCACACATTATCTACTACTAAAGATCTGGCTGTGATGACGAAAGATAAGACCGTCACAACAGGTCACAAAATTACTGATAACGCAGCCAATGTCAAAGACCGCACTGTCAGAACAGCAGCTTTTGTCTCTCAGACCACTCATGATCTTCAGCAGAAGAAAAAGATGAAGAACGAAGAGAAAATGAACCAGCACCTTGCAAAAGAGATGGAGAAGCGCCACGCTGAAGAAGAAAAAGAAGCTAAGAAACGTCAAAAAGAAATGGTCAAAGCCATGAAAGCAGCAGAAAAACGCGATAAAAAGATTCCACTTGAAAGCAAGCAGGCAACACAGTTTGTTCAGCACCAAGTGACCCAGCAGCGAATGAAAGACGAAGACCGTCACAACATCAATGACTACATTGAAAACCGAGTCATGGCTACCAACTATACTGAAAATGTTGATAACCCTCCTCTATTTGAACAACACAGAAGACAGATGGCAGAAAAAATCAGACTTCGCGGAAAATATTAATCCATGATTCAACGAATTATCGTCGATGCTGACGCATCACCCGTTATTAATGAAATCATCGATATTGCACAACAAAAAATGATTGAAGTTCTTCTCGTCAGAAACTTCAATCATTTTTCTCATCGTATTTATCCCGACTTCGTTAAGATTCAGTATGTAGATGACGGATTGGACAGCGCTGATTATAAAATTGTCCAGCTGTCGAAACCTGGCGATCTTGTTGTCACTCAAGATTACGGACTTGCTAGTCTGCTGCTGAATAAAGACGTCATCGTCATGCATCATAACGGCAGACAATATACATCAGATTACATTGATCAGCTGTTAATGATGCGTCATGAGTCCAGCCAATTACGGCAGGCAGGCATAAGGACAAAAGGTCCTTCAAAATTCACTGCTGACCATAGACGGACATTTAAGAAGACACTATCAGCTCTGCTGAATGATTGACTTAGCTAATACTTTAAGCGTATACAGTCTTTTCACCGTTCTCTGCTGATCTTTGAATCCAGCTCGGATAAAGGCATAGTAGGCATCATCATTGTGGACATTGACCATTACATATAAGTCAGTGATGCTGCTATCCTGTCTGTTAATATATTGTTCTACGGCTTTTATTACTTGCTTGAAGTAACCTTTCTTCTGATGCGGTCTATCAAAGGATAGATCCCGCAAGCAAATAGCTGTTGTCGGTGCATTGATTGGTATAAGTATGTCTCCTCGTTCCAGAGCAAATGCACCGATGATTTCGTCATCCTTCACGATAATAAAAGGAAAATAATTGGACCGCTGACGGTTAATGACGTATCTCGGGTGAGCCGCATACAGCATCTGCTTAAGTGTTAACTGATAATGATTGAAGGAAATCTCCATAGTTGGGTCTACTTGTAGGACTCTTAACATAATAACACCTCATTTCAATAGTCATATCATATCATACAAAAGGAAGGTATTTATGAAAACAGTCGCAGTATTCTGCGGATCACGTCTCGGTGACCCGATTTATGAAGAAAGTGCCAAACGTCTCGGCGAATGTCTGGCAGCAGAAAACATCACCCTTGTCTATGGCGGAGGAAAAGTAGGTCTTATGGGGGTTATCGCTGATAGCGTGATGGCGAATGGCGGCACAGTGATCGGTGTCATTCCTGATTTTCTTCATCAGCGTGAAATCGCTCATAATCATATTACAGAACTTTACGTTGTCGAAACGATGCATGAGCGTAAGAAAATGATGGCGGACTTTGCGGAAGGATTTATTATGATACCCGGCGGGGCGGGAACGTTAGAAGAATTCTTCGAAGTTTTTACTTGGCGGCAGATTGGACTTCATCAAAAACCTATCGGTATTTTAAATACTGCTGGATTTTACGAACCTTTAAGAACGATGTTAACAGCCATGACCAATCAAGGATTTATAGATACACCTCACCTTGATGCAGCCATTTATGAAGATGATCCAGCCGCACTGATTTCAGCCATGCAGCAATAGTTGAATCGAACGGGAATCAAACCGAAAATGTATATTCATTATGGACTGTAATGCCATTTGCTGTCAGTAAAGCAGTGGTGACACCTGGTGCATTAATTTTGCTGCCAGTAAATGAACCGTCATAGATTGCTGCTGAACCACAGCTCGGGCTGTTCTCTTTCAGCACGACGGTTGTGATGTAGTGATTGTGACAAATTTCAAGAAACCGCTTTGCTCCTGACTGATAAGCCTGTGTGACATCACGCCCTGAAATAGTCACGACACGTGCTGTACCGTTCCATACATCTTCACCATTTCCCCCGATGATTTCTGCAGGTTCGCGCGGGATGAGTAGTCCTCCCATCACTTCCGGACATGCAGCCATAGCTTTACCCTCATCCACCAATGATTTCAATAGTGGATTCAACTGATGCTTTCCGTCATAACGGACTTCTTCTCCAATCAGGCAGCTGCTTATAAGAATCATTGACTCACATCCTTGTAGAGAACCTGCAAGTTCATCGGATGCCGTGAATCGATCAGTGGATGTTTGAACGTCTTGATGCGTTTCAGACCGATTTTCTCCATCACATTCATGCTGGCTTCATTATTAACACTTGTGAAACTATAGAGCGGCAGATCAATTCTCGGTCGTACATAGTCGAGAACAGCCTGTGCTCCTTCTGTAGCATAGCCTTTCCCCCATGCCTGTTGAATGAGGCGCCAACCAATTTCATAACACGGCATAATATCCATTGAATAATCAGGTGTCGCTTCCATATACTGTACACCAATGAAACCAATGAATTCACCACTTGCTTTCTCTTCAACCGCATAGAGTCCAAGACCTGTCGCTTCAATTTCTTTCTGCATATGCCACAGTGCCATTTCAGACCGTTTGAAACTCATCATATCCGAAAAATACTTTCTGACTTCAGGATCAACGTTCATATGCTTGAACACTTCAAGATCTTGCTGCTTATAATCTCGTAGTTTCAACCGTTCTGTCTCGATATAAATCATCCGACTCACCCCTTTCTTCCATTATAACAAAAACAATGTCCAAAAAAATACACTCATGACGTCTCCCATTGAAACTGTCATGAGTGTATGATAATTATTTGTAAATAACGACTTTACCTGTAGATTTGTCTTTAGATTCGCCGACCACTTGTACTTTTAGTCCGGTATTAGGTAGGATTTTACCTGCATGCGGTTGTTCAGGGTTAGAGTAATCTTTAGAGTCATCAAATATTGGGCTTGATTTTAAGTTTTTGTCAACCATTGTAGAACCATCAGCGAGTTTCAAGCTCAGTGGATCTTGTGGTGTCAAGCTGAATGATGCATCGCGTACTTGATACTGAGTAGACGCCACTGAAGGTGTTGTTCCTTCCCATTTCAGAGCATTCTGATCAGCATCGACGATACCGACGAAGCCGTAACCTGGGTGCTTTCCTACATGGTTATCTGTATAGCTCTTATCTACATAGTAGACATTTAATCCAGTGTTGTAGCTCATCAATGAACCGCCTCTTGGGATGTGAGCAAGTCCTGCATCCACTTTGTTGTGACTTCTCCATTGTAATAAGTAATAGTTTTCATCGTATTTCTTACCATCACTTACAGAGAATCCATTCAAACCAAATTTAGCATCGCCTTCAGCACCGTCTGAGAAGACAGTAGAACCGTCAGCAGTCACTTTAATATCATCTACATAGAGACCTGGTGCTGTGAATCCAGCATCTGTCACATATAAATAGCGTAATTGAACATTTTTGCCGGCAAATGCATCAAGATTAAAAGTTGCATCAACCCAGCTATTGCTCTGTCCATCAATACCGTTACCTGCATTAGCACCGGCACCTTCTGGATCATCATTATTAGTGATGTTTCCTTCTAAGTTTGTCCAAGTCTTACCGTCAGTAGATGCTTGAACATACGCGTAGTCATAGCCCTTTTCAATGTCATACCAAGCTTTGAATGTTAACTCAGCAGATTGTTTACCAGTTAAATCCACTTGTACTGATGCACTGTTTGTTAAGTCATCGCCGGAACCACTGAAGTATGCCTTTTCACCTTCAGCAGGTTTCAACACTTCTGTCACTTTGTCAGGAAGATTAATACGTACTGTATCATTATTTGTACCTTTAGTTACTGCTTCATCTAATAAGAATTCTTGTGGTGTTGAAGTGACATCATCAGCGTCAATTTCGCTGCCTGTCTGCCAGTTACCACCATGCATATCCTGCAATTGTTCTTTCATGTATGCATCAAAACCAGTCGGTTCTGTCCCTGGAATCTTACCAGCCCAGCTGCCGCTTGACATGATTGACCAGAACGATACCGGTTCACCTTTACCAGAGTAGATCGTATCATATTCATCTGGTAATCCTAAATCGTGACCATATTCATGAGAGAATACGCCGGCAGCACCATCTTCAGGTTGAATCGTATAGTCGATAACTGCTAATTTACCACCAAACTGCTTCTGACCGGAAGAAGTCCCTGGAATTGTGTAGGGCTCGCCTGTATTCGTGAAGTTCAAGCTCCATCTGTGAGACCAGATTGCATCAGGACCTAATTTACCACCACCTGCTTCTTCGCCAGGAGAGGCATGGATGATCATGACATGATCAACGATGCCATCTTTTTCATTTAATACGCCGTCACCATCAAGGTCATAACGGTCCCATTGATCGTATTCAGATAGATTGATGTTTGGATCTTTTGCAGCTTGTTCCAACGCTTCTTTGACTAATTCTTTCGGACGACCATCACTGTCATCAACAGTCGGGTAGTTACCACCGTAGTATTTCGCAGGATATTTTGCTTTGTACCAGCCATGTACTTCACCATCCACATCATAGCTGCCGCCTGATTGGTTTTGGTAGAACTGTTTCATACTGACTAAATTCTCACCATTCGGTCCTTCGTAACCATTTTCACCGAACACCATGTCCTGGAAGTGGCTCATCGGATAATCTTCATAGAACATATCCGTCTCTTCTTTAGTGATGGTTGAATTTTGATAATCCGGGAATTCAATCGCTAACAACAGAACTTTGTCTGTACGTTTCTCGCCAGTATAATTTTCTTCAACAACCGGCTTCAAGTTTTTAGCATGGCCTTTTTTCTTACCATTCCCTTTTGTATACTTGCTGCGTTTACCATTGCTGTTTTTCTCAGTCACTTTTTTATATTTTTTTACGAATTTTCCTTCGTTTTTAACTTTGTTGTCAGAATTTTCCTGTTTCTTGTTTAAATAATTAGAGACTGCTTTCTCAGCTTGCGCACGCGTCGCATTTTTACTGATGACACCTTCATCTTTCAGCATCTTGATCAGACGATCTTCATTGGCAATGACGCTATCATGACTTGAGCCTGAATAATAATGATCCTTCTTTACTTTTAAGGCTTCGTCTGCATATGCCGCACCACTTGTCAGCCCTAAGCTCGTTACTCCTAACGTTACCGCAAGTAATGATGATACTACTGCTTTTTTCTTCATGTACTTTCCCCCGTTAAAATGATATGAATTACTTAAGTACATTATGTATAGAAATTTCTGAATTGTAAATAACAATTTGAATTTTCAGATATTAATATTGTGTTACAAAAATGATTGAAGCAGTATATTTATACATTATAAAAATGCACATCATCATAATAGATGACGTACATTATATTGATAGGGCTTATTTATAGATTTTAATTTTAGCGACTGTACCGTCTTTATTCTGATCGACGACTTTAATTTTCAATCCAAGCTGAGGCAGTACTCTGCCGGCTTCCTGGATGGTCAATGAATTCAAATCTTTTTGTGTGTAATTTTTATCACTGAACGTTGATACTGGTTTTGTGGAAGGTTTCTTAAAGTAGTAATCAGGCTTTGAATTATAGTTGCCGTAATCGCGTGTATTAAAAGCAGCATCATATATTTGTGTATCTGTGATTGGACTGAAGCCGCTTTTTGCCATAATAGATTTCGGATTGGCATCAACCACACCGAGAAGACTCTTACCTGGATGTTTCACTAAATTACCGTTATTCTCATACGATTCATCAACATACCAGATGACCAGGCCTTTTCCATATTTATTGCGGCCGAACGGATCGTAAATAGCACCCAGTCCTTTGTCCAGACCATTATGACTCCGCCATTCAAGCAAATAATATTGATTAAAGCGTTTAACTTTGCCGCCCCGAATCTTTTTGACCGACGGCAGATTGACTTTGACAACGTCATTGTTCGATCCTTTAATCCCCGCTTGATCTAATAAGAACTCCTTCCCCTTACTGTCTATCGTGCGGTAATTCACTTCAGAGCCGAGCGTCCAGTTACCACCGTAAAGCTGCTGTAAGTCAGATTTAGCAAGTGGACTCATACCGACTGGCTGCGTGCCGTGAATTTTCCCTGCATCTGCTCCGTAACTCATCAATGACCAGTATCGTACCGGTTCACCGGCATGATCTACTGAACTCGGTGATACATCATATTCATCAATCAAGCCGAGCATATGACCGAATTCATGAGCAACTGTACCGACCGTGCTGTCTTCAGCCATAATGCCGTATTCTGCAACTGCCAGACGATCTTTGTAAAATTTTGAGTATTTGCTTTTAGTACCGACGATGGTCTTAGGGTTACCGTGTTCAGTGAATGGAACTTCACTGACATGTTCCCATATAGACTTGCTGCCGAGTTTGCCGCCGCCTTCACTTTCTCCGACACCACTGAAGATGACAACTAGTTTATCGATTAAGCCGTCCGGCTCATATATATTGCCGTCATTATCAAAATCATAATAATCATAACGGTCATAATCTGTCATTTTTACTTTTGGATCTTGTGCGGCTTTACGCGCCGCTTCCATTATCAGTTCACCGACATTCTTATCGTCTCCGCCACCGTAATATTTAAGCGGATGTTTCGCACGGTACCATCCTGAGACCTGCCCCTTAATATTGAGACTATTGCCTGATGCCTGCTTGTAATACGTTTTAAGCGTATTATAGGATTTACCGTCCGGCGCCTTATACGTATCACCAAAAAATAATTGATTATAATAAGACTTCGTGTAGTTCTCATAATAATTTTGAGTATCTTTCTTCGTTAATGTCGACTGCTTGCTGTCAGAGAAATCCATCAATACAACGAGTACATTCTCATTTCTAACTTTCCCTTTATATTGGCGCGCCTTAAAATTAGGGACCTTGACCGTACGTGCCATCTGCTGTTTTACGACGACCGGTTCATTGACTTTTACCTTCTCTGTATTTTCGAACTCTACTTTGTCACCATTTGTCTTCGTCTCGCTGAAATCTCCTTCTGCATGAGCGATGTTCATTGTCAATGTAGACAATAGCAATGAAGCAATAATTGTTTTTTTCATATGACTACTCCTATTTGAGATTCAGCTGTGCTGTCGCTGCAGTCTCATTATTCTGAATGACTTGAATCGTTAATGGCCCTTTTGCTTCTCTTGCAATTCTACCATTAAAATAGCATTCGTAATAATCATCATACTGCTTTGGTATATAAGCATTGGATACGCCGGGTGGACGGCCATTGAACAAGCCGACGTGCTGACCATTTGCCATGACAATTGCTATTTTTGTGGACTCAGCACTTGCTGTTCTGACTTTCACTTGAATATTTTCTTTTGGTGCAATGGCCGCTGGACTTAAAATCTGAATGTCATGATTCATCTGTTGATGCGTCCGTTCTTCATTGACCACAGCACCGTAACTTCCTTGTGCATAAGTTGAACGGTCGTACCATAAATAACCAGATTCAGGCTGCGCCCACGGTTCTTTTTTTGGTTCAACTGATGTTGATGGATTTTCTGATGCAAGGAGCGGTGTCACTTTGTCCTCATTCTGATCGAATGACGCGTCCTCTTCTTGAGTCGTCAGCCACTTTGTAAGATTGAGCAGCAGTTTACGGTGATCCGCTTCCTCAAAGCCATCATAAGTTTTCTTGTCACTGCCGTTGTCTTCACGTTTATATTTTGGTGAAGCATCTTCAACAATCGAGGAATCCCCGATAAAGGCGGCCTTCCCTTTCCCTGTTTTACTGATAGCAATAAACGGCCCTTCGTCTTCACCACCCCCGTTGTAAACGCCTTGATCAACAGCATGTTCCCAGCGATATCTGTTACTGAGCTTCGGCAGAAAGACCAGACCTTTTGCTTTCTTTGGATCGGTGATAGCAAGCGTCGAACCCGCGTGCATCGTTACTTCATCGACGCCATCTGTAATATCGAATATATCCGACATTGTTGTCATCGTCACATCATCAATAGCATTATACCTGAATCTGACGCCGAATGTATCACTCAGAAAATCACTTGATGTGACGTCAGTCATCATCTCTGATTGTCGTTCTGCCTGTGACATGCCTTTTGCCGGGTCTGAATACGCACCTCTACGATATCCATTGAGTACTTCAGAAGCATCAAACCGGTTCATATTGCGGTCTGCATTGTAATGATCACTAATGAACAGCAGACTGCCGCCACTTTCTGTATATTGCTTGAGCGCCGCCTGTTCACTGCTTTTCAGTGGAATATTAGGTTCAGCAAGCACAAACAAATCATGACCTTTCAGTAAATCATAAGTCAATAAGTCATCTGCTGCGGTCTGTTTCAATGTATAACCGGAACGTTTAAGAGCATCTCCGAAGTCAGAGAAGGCACCGTCTATGACCCAGTCAGCTGCTCCTGCTGTTTCTCCGTGCGCTGTATCAAATAATATAGAAGACTCTGTTGCTGTCGGTTTCAAACTCTGCATCTGCTCGCTGCATCCTGAAAGAGCGAGCAGTAGTGCAAACATCCATGTTTTTTTCATATAAGTTCTCCAATAGCTAAACATAAAAAATTAACACTTTAATTAAACAATCAGTGCTGTTTAAAGTAAAGTGTTAAATCATATATTATCGTGATTTGTATGACAATAATCGTAATTTTACTGAATCTGATTTAAAATTAATTTTTCCATCGCGCGGCGTGATGACCGTTGCGTCGACAATATCATCTGATTCATTGAACTCATAAGTCACAAGAAAGCTTTCAAAGTCGTCATCAAAATTAGGTTTTTGTGCGACGATGCGGTTCACTTCACCGAAGCTGTCCTTCACTGTATAGCCGGTAATCGCTTCAAGTTCCTGTGCGATTTCATTTAACGTCATGGATTGGTTTTCCATCAATACAAATTTTTCTTCATGCATGTCAATTCCCTCTTCCCACTTGTTTCTCTATAAATTCCCGTTCAGTGTTTCATACAAACATTTATTTGAAGGTATATTCTCCTGATACTAGTTCTGATTTATCAGTGAACTGTGCATCAGAAGCGATACCTCCTTGAATGACTAACGATGCTTTACCGTTCTTTAAGTCGTCATATTCATCGGTAGCCAGAACAATGGATTTATAACTTGTCGTCTTTTCATGAGGGGCATATTCATTAAAGTTGTTTTTACTTTTCTTCATGCTCATTTCCTGATAATCACTCGGTATAAATGATGCATAGTCCGAGAATTTTGTATGATCTCCGACCGTCAACTTCGTATCGTTGTTATAATATAGTGTCTCATCTGATGTATTCTCAGTCGTCACTTGATAGATAATGACATAACCCTCTGTTTCACCGTCAAACAGCAGCACTTGGCCTTCAGGCATTTCTGTGACACTGAATATTTGAAGCTGTCCGATATTGACCGTCATCCCGCTGTCTTTTAGTTCGAGCGGTAGATCATCTTTTTTCAGGACAACTTCTGCTTTGCCGTTAGTGGAAGCTTCTATTGTATTCGGCATAACGGCTTTGACAGCTGCAGCTGATTGAGATTTGGCCGCAGCTTTTTTATCTTCTTCCTGCTGTCTTTTCTTTTCAAGTTCTTTTTGTTTTTCTTCTTCTTCGATTTGTTTCTTCAGTGCATCTTCTTTGTCTTTCTTAATAGTTGCAAGTTCTTCTTCTTTATCTTTTATCTCTTTATCTTTTTGATCATTCTGCTCTTTAAGTGCGTCATATTCTTTCTGAGCTTCAGTTTTTTTCTTTTCGAGTGCTTTAATGTCCTGAGACAGTCGATCACTGTCATCATTACCACATGCAGTCAAAATCACTGAAGTTGAAACGAGACTGATTACAAGTCGGTTCAATGTATTTCTCCACCTTCTATTACTTTAACTTGATTTTAGCACAACAGATATCATTCAACTAATATTTCACTAATGTTCATGTGAACTGAGCAGTGCCATCTCATCGTAATTAATGGACTGTCTCAGTTTCACTGCGACTTCTGAGGATATTTTCTCCTGCTGCCCAAGTCGATAGATATAATCACGCTCAAAATTCAGTACGTCCAGTGCAAACAGGGTTTCGTCTGTATTCACCCCTTCTGTCACAGCACTTCTATTTAACTGATTGATTCGATTCAAATAGCTTTCTGTCACAGTAACGATTTCAATCTTATTGCTTTTGACCATCTCTTTTGATAACCGCTCAACTATATTACTATGAACAATTTTAGCAATTCTCTCTATTTCGATGATATTATTTTTAAACGATAATGAACTAGCCGCATTAGTTTGATTGATGAAGTGTCTCGCTTTTCTTCTCATTTTGAAGATAAAGGATAACTTCGTAAAAAAGCTCGAGTTAGCGAAGTTTCTTGTACGTTCTACATAAGTCACATAGTTATTGAACATACTTTCGTTAATTTCTCCGGACTCAATCAGATGATCCAATGTTTCCATCTCTGTATTCATGGCAATGTTCTGTAGTCTTGCCAATTCTTTCGTGTTTTGCCCATTGTCCTCCACTTCCCGGAAAAATTTAATCTGAACTGCATACTGCCGTGTTAAATTGCTGGCAATCAACCGGTTATCAGCTCCGGTATTACGCTGGATGTACATCAAACCTTGTTCTTTCATCATCAGTCGCGCTTCTCTGAACGACAGTTTTGAAACATTGTTTTTAGCTTCAATCCTGGTTAATAACGGCAGAACAATTTGTGCAGTGATCAAACTGATGATGACTACACCGGCTGCTATAAAGAGCATATCATCTCTCGTCGCAAAAGATTCATTATTGAAAATATGAGTCGGCAAGGTCAGTGCGATAGCCATTGAAATCGTTCCATGCACACCACACACCGATGCCAGCAATGAATATTTAAAGCGGGAAGGTCTTTTTTCTGCTGAAGTCACTGGTTCATTGTTCAATATTCTTTCGAACCGGCTCTCAGGAATGAAAAATCTATTATAAAGAATATAAACCCAGACAAACCTGAAAATATAGACGAGCAGCGCAATAAGAAACGTATAGATGAGCAGCTGCATGATAGGTTCTGATTCATTGTTAAATATCGTCATCGTCACTTCCGGCACGATATAGCCAAGCATCGTGAAGACGAAACCATTCAGTACTGTGGATAATAATCCCCACGTATTATCGTAACCAAGCTGCAGACGAGTCGTTGCCTGACTGATTCGGTCGCGTTCCATACCATGGATGATACCGCCAATGACCGCTGCAATGACACCTGATACATGAACTGCTTCTGCTGCCAAATAAAGAACAAACGGTGTTAACAACTGAATTAAGATGAAGACGTAGTCATTATGAAATCCTGTTCTGATCAACCACATCCGTGTTTGAACAAAGAGCGTGCCAATGACAATTCCGACGACAAGGCCACCGACAGTTGTGACTACAAACTGCAGAACAGCTCCTTGAACACTGAATGCTCCAGTCGTCAACGCAATAAGTGCAATGTTGAAGCTCAATATACCAGCTGCATCATTCAGCAGTGACTCTCCGCTAAGGATGGTCATCAGTCCTCTAGGTAATTTCCGTCCTTTGGCTATGGCCTGTACGGCAACCGCATCTGTCGGACAAATAATGGCAGCCAGTGCAAAACAAGCAGCAAACGGGATGACAGGCAGCATCCAATGGACGATATAGCCAAGTCCGATCACTGTCGTAAAGACTAGACCGATTGCCATTAAAATAACTGGTTTCAAATATTTAAGTAGATTAATACGGGAAACATGATTCCCCTCCAAAAAGAGCAGCGGTGCAATGATACCGATTAAAAACAATTCCGGCTCAAATTCCAGATGAATAGGAATAGGCGTTAAATAGATTAACATCCCGAGACCAATCTGAATAAAAACAAGTGGAACTTTACTGAAATAATGATTGATGACCGCTGATATAATAACAGCCACAATAAAACTAGTAATGACTATAAAATTTTCCATAACTCACCTCAAACCTCTCGATTAAATCATATAATAGATATGTAACGTATGCGATTAATTACTATGTGATCAGGGAATAGTCTTTATTATAACCATATCAGGAGGTTTTTAAATGTCTTACAAAATCATTCATGCACCTGTCTCACCTTCCACACCGAACCACATCATCTATCCAGTGATTGTCTATCCACAAGCAGTGACCGATCCTGCTGCAACATTTCAGTCAAACGGCTGGACTGGCGTATGGGAAGACGGCATATTCGATTACCATCATTTCCATCCTAACTCCCATGAAGTGCTAGGCGTCAGATCAGGCGAGGCAGAACTGATGATCGGCGGAGAAAAAGGACAGAAACTCAAAGTACAGACCGGTGACGTCCTGCTGCTGCCTGCAGGATACGGCCACCAATGTCTGAGTCAGTCCAATGATTTCAAGGTAGTCGGTGCTTACCCTGAAGATAAAAATATAGAATTATTGACATCCTATGACGATCTTACCAAAATCCAGAGCCAAGTCAGCAGTGTCATGCTGCCTGATACGGACCCTGTTGAAGGAAACAGCGGACCGATGTTTAAAGAATGGGCAGGCTTATATCACTGCAGTACAGTGACCGGCAGGAAATAATTAATTAAACGGCTCTCTAATTAATAGAGGGCCGTTTTATAATACTGCTAAAACCATTTCATCTTCTTGAAATAGCCGATCAATCCAAATGAAATACTGATCATTAAAATCCATACTCCTAAATAACCATATTTCCAGTGCAGTTCCGGCATAACATCAAAATTCATGCCATAAATACCGACGAGTAATGTCAGCGGCATGAAGATTACAGAGTAGATAGTCAAAATTTTCATAATGTTGTTCATCTTAAATGAGTTAAGAGAAATATAATTATCTCTTATATCCGCCGTCATTTCACGTGAAGATTCAATCATCTCGGCTTGTTTTACAAGATGATCATTAATATGGTGCATGAAGATTTTCTGTTTTTTGGTCAGCGGCATGATCCGTCCTTCAATGAGACGATAGACGAGATCTTTCATCGGCAGCACCGTTCTCCGAATGATCAGCAAGTCTTCTCTCAAATCAAATGTTTCCTCGATCAGTACTTCTGTTGATATATCAACTGAGTGACGATCTTCAAATGAAAAGACTTTGTCTTCAAGTTCATAAACAAAGGGAAAGTAATTATCGACGATAGCGTCAAGTGTACGAAACATCACTTCAGCTGTCGTCAACTTTTCATTTGCCTGTTTATATATGACGGAATTCCATACTTTGTCCACTTCTTCTGAATGTTCTTTGTGATACGTGACTATCATATTGTTGTTAATGAACACATCAATTTCTTCTGGCAGCATCGTATTCAAATCAATCGCATGAAAGACAAAAAATAAATAGTTGTCATATTCTTTATACTTCGGCCGCTGTCTAACCGATACTGCGTCTTCAATAGAGAGCGGATGAAAGTGGAAGTATTGACTTAATAACAGATTTTCATGCAGTGTCGGTTCAGACATATCGACCCACAACCATTTTGCCTGACCGGTCATCTCGTAAGGCGAGTCGCATGTTTTGAGTTCATTCATTTCGTCGATATAGAGCGTTCTAATCATTGGGCACCTCTAATTTATAAATCATTTCGTTCCCTATTTGATCATAGCCGAGTTTATGATTCAGCTGTATCATTTTTTTGTTATGCGGATGAACGTGACTAGTGATGGTCATCACTCCAGCCGCTGACGACTGTTGTTTAACGTAGTTCTTCAGCTTTATAGCGAGTCCTCTACGCCTATAAGACGGGGCTACCCACAATGATTTAATCGTTGTGACGTCACTGATGACGTACCAGATAAATGCAATCACTTCTTGTTCTTCAACGATAGCAGCAATTTCATCTCCCGAGTGAGTCATCAATAACTTCATAGATTCAAGGCGCAGTTCAATGTCCATAGAAGTGACATTCCAGTCTTTGTAATGCTTTGGAATCCATTCATGGATCTTGGCGATATCTGCCAACCGTTCATCGTCAATTGTTATTTTTTTCATAAGTTCACCTGTCATTAGTTTATCAATTAGCACGCTTCTTGACCATCAAAAAAAAGCTTAAAGCTTTCGCTTTAAGCTTACTCTGAATCTCGTGATGGTCCATAAATCGGTGGAACACGTAGTTCCGCCTGACGCATCAATACAGTCATCTGTCCACGATGATGCACTTGGTGTGTAATGAAATTAAAAAGAAATGCATTTTTAGGTGTAGGATGTCCAAAGAAATCCACATCATCTGCCAAATTGTCATCTGTGATATGGCCTTCGTACGCTTGTAGTGATGATTGAAATTCCTGTTCATAAGCCTGTGCCAGTTCACGGGCAGTTGCAGGTTGTGCAGTGCCGTAAGTCAATCCTTTGTAATCAGGTACGACGCGAGAAGCAAATTCACCGACTGTTGCAGTGATGTGCCACGCAATCTCACCGAGTGTTCTATCTTGTTCAGATACTGCCTGACTTAACGATTCATCAGTCAGTTCTTTCAGACAGGCAAGCGTTAATTCACCTTCCTGACGATATGCCGTAGCAAAATCTTGTGCTGTTCGGAACATGTCATGACCTCCTCAATTATTTCCCTTGTAAGTTTAATGCATCTATCATCACTGCGCAACTGATTGACATCTTATTGTCAGTCAATTATGATAATAAAAAAGGAGCGTGATGACCATGAGACTATTAACAATGACGATGTTTCTGCAATTACGGTCATCACTGCCTCGTTAATTCTTTTTCAGTGTGCCCGTGGTTGCTGCCACGGGTATTTTTTATTAACTGAAAAAGGATGACAGACATGAACCGACTTAAACAATTAGGATTTACAGACGACCAATTAGAACAGAAAGAACTCTATATCCCTGGTAGAATTTCAACACAATCAAAAGGCATCTATAAAGTAATGACCGAACATGGGAGTGTCCTTGCGACATTACCTGGGAAATTTATGCACATATTGACTGACCCGCTTGATATTCCGGCAGTCGGTGATTTTGTATTGTTGACATTGCAGCCTGGGGAACAGAGAGGATTAATTGAACGAGTCCTACCAAGAAAACAAGCATTTATTAGACAGGCTGCAGGTAATGAAACAAAACCTCAAATAATCTCAACTAATATCGACTATGCATTTTTAGCAATGAGCTGTAACGAAAATTTCAATGTCAATCGTATGCAGCGCTTCTTAATCGCTGCACGCGATTCTGGTGCAGCACCGATTATCTTGTTGACGAAAGCCGATCTTGCAGATGAACTGGAAAAGGAAATTATGGCCGCTGAATTGTCATGTATTACTGAAGAAGTTCCCGTCTATTTCATCAGTATGTTAACGACTGATCACATAGCTGACTTACGTCAATTGCTTACGGACAATAAAACTGCCACAATACTCGGTTCAAGTGGTATCGGCAAATCGACTTTAATCAACCAGTTGATGGGACAAGATGTGATGGCGACAAATGACATTCGTGAAAGTGACAGCAAGGGAAAACACACGACAACACATCGGGAGCTGCTGCTGCTTCCGAGCGGTGGTATTATTATAGATACACCCGGGATGCGTGAATTTCAACTATGGTCATCGGGTGAGCATACAGGATTAAGTGAAGAATTTTCTGACGTCGAGGAATTGATGACACAGTGTCGTTTTAACGATTGCAGTCATACTAACGAACCAGGCTGTGCTGTAAGACAAGCTTTGGAAGACGGCCTGTTAAGTGCTGGCCGCTATGAACAGTACAGAAAGTACGAAAAAGAACTTGCTTATCAGGAACGCCGCAGCAACGAGGCGATGCAGCGTGCGGAGCTGGATAAATGGAAGAAAATCACTAAAATCGGCAGACAGAATCGTGATAAAAAGGGTCGTAGATAATAAGATAGTGGATTTGTCCTGATATGTGTTAATCGGGACAAATCTTTTTTTGATTTGTTCTGATAATAAAAAATCCTGAACCTACTTGGCCCAGGAACTAGAAAACATCTATTAAAAACCATATTGTCATGATGACTAATATTAAGAACTTAGCGAATGTACTCGTTAAAAATCCAAATAGTGAACCGATACTCGCCTTAACTGCACGTTCAGGCTCTTTCACCACAATGAGTTCTATTACAAAGACCGCAATCAACGGTACGATGATGACACCAAACGGCGGCATCACAAAGCTACCGACGAGAACACTTAGCGCTGCAGTGATCCCTCCTGCTTTACTTCCGCCATAACGTTTAACAAAATAACTTCCGGCGATATAATCACTGACTAACGTGATCACAGTCAATATGGTCATCACTACCCAGAAAAACCACGACAACTTACTGTCATCAATCATGAAATGATACAAAAAGAATCCAATCCACATCATCAATATGCCAGGTATCACAGGTACCGCTAAAGCAACAAAGGCTAAAATAAATGCGGCGATTATCAACAGCCATATTAATGTTGTCATATGACGTCCTCCATCTTAACAGGTTTAGTAAATATCAATAGCACAAAGGCAACTGCTATGAACGCTGCAGAAACATAGAATACATTTCCTAGACCGACCATATCACTCATAACGCCTCCAAGCAAATTCCCAATCAATTGACCAGCAATCATTGCGTTCGAAAACAACGTCGATGCATAACCCGGAAAGTCAGGAAGAATGTCCTGAAAATAGCTGATGCCTAATCCAAGCAGAATGGCGAGGAAGAAAGCAAGTGCCGATTGACCGATCAGCATCGCCATGACTGAATCAAACAATCCGATTGAGAAATAATAGCCTCCCCCAAGAAGTGCTCCAATCATCAATAATGTTCTCGTTTGAAAGCGACTTGCCAATAAACCAAGAATAATCATAAAAGGAACTTCTAGTCCTGCGCATAAACTCGCTAAATATCCGACATTGTTTTCGGATTCCTGCAAGTATTCTGTAACAAACAGCGGCATGTTAAGCGTATACATCCATTGACCGACATGCAGCATGACAAATGCAAGAAACGGTATCAGTAAGTACATGTCTTTCAACAAATTAGGTGCTACTGGTTCTATATAGTTCTGCGTTCGTGTCGGGCGTTCCGTTGTCACATCGCGGAATAAGAGTATCATGGATACTAATACGACCAAGTACAATAAAATGGTCCCGCCAAACAGTCCGTCATAGCCAAATTTACTTAACAGCACTGTCCCAACCAATGGCCCGAACAAAAATCCAAGACTGAACATAGAACGTAACACAGTGTTTGCGAATACAGCATTCTTATTGGAAGCAGAAACGTTGATGCTTTCACGGGCAGAAGCATACATCTGCGGCATAGCAGGTGCGGCAAATCCAGTGAAAATAGTATACAAAATAATGAACCATAGAACATTATGTATGAAGAAATAGACACTGAACGCGAAGGCTGCCATGAGCAATGAGAAAATAATCAACGATTTACGGTTAACGCGACCCGTATCAGAGATCCGCCCGACAAACGTATTCATCAAAAATCCGGCCAGTGCCGCGAGTGCCATCAATAGACCATACTGCCCTTTCGTCATCCCAAGCTCCTGAGTAGCATAGAGTATGAAGAATGGCACTGTGACAGCAAGCCCCATCCCTAGAAGGGCCATATTAATCAGAAATAACTTATAGTTTTTAATACTCAACAGCTGCTTAAACATAGTTTCACAAACTTTCTACTTAATGATATTGTTTAATTATATAGTAATTCAGTCAAATGAAAAGAGCGGAGGAATTATCATGAATTATGACATCGTCAAAATTTGTACGGGTAAAGTCAAAACAGAAGTATTCGGGACACATCCTCCGAAAAGGACAGCAGTATCAAAAACACCTATTACTCAGCCGACATACTTATCTTTCCTCGGTCTTGAAGGTGATGAGCATGCATACCATGGCCATGGAGGCATCAATAAAGCTATCTGCCTCTATGATCAACTGGATTATGAATTATGGCGTCCATATATTGATGACATGCCTGACTATGCAGCATTCGGTGAAAATATTACAACAGTCGGTCTGACAAAAGATTACGTTGCCATCGGTGATACATTCAAGTTCGGCGGCGCCATCATTCAAGTCACTGAAGGCCGCGGTCCATGTCACACTATCGCCAAAAAGTATGGCGTGCCGAATCTCGTCAAATTGATGAGTGCGGCTCACGCAACGGGATGTTATTTCAGAGTGCTCGAAGAAGGAATCGTTGAACAAGACAGCTCACTCGACCTACTCGAACTGCACCCTGTCCAGTTGACACTCGAAGAATATAATGCACTGCAGTACACTGACAAAAAAAACGTTGCTCTACTGGAAAAAGCACTCAGTGTCGACGCATTGCCTGAAGAACATCAAGTGAAATTCCGGAGACAACTTCATAAGCTCTCGCTATAGCGATTCATCACTGACAGCTTTTCTTTTCATCAAATCAATGAATGCTTTGACCTGCGGCAGAGCGAGCACATCATTTTCATAGCTGATATACGTTTCCCGCAGCAGCTGATGCTGATTGACTTCAAGCAGTTCGACAGCAAAGCGGTCGTGATCGATATCACCGATGACGATTTCAGGGAGGACAGTCACACCGACTCCTGACAATAACAGCTCTTTGCACGTTGCAATTTGATCTGTTTTGATCTGCGGAGCATAAGTCTGATTGAACTGTTCCGTATACCATAGCTCGATTTCCTTCAAGTAGACAGGATCAGCTTGAAATTCAATCATCGGCAGCGTATGCAGCTGGTTCTTTTTAGACTTGGGATATATGAAATAATGCTTATCCGTCAGCAATACATCGTTGTTTAAGTTCATAATTTTCATTCCTCGAATGACTGCCACATGGAAATCATGACGATTTGCCATAATCCTGTCGCTTGACCCGACCTGCAGCCGAATCTTCACTTCAGGATACAGCTCAATATATTCACCGAGAACACGCGGCAAGATCGTATGGCCGATCAATGATGATACACCGATAGACAGCTTCCCGTTGACAACGCCTTCAGACGACTGAATCATTTCTTTAAGATTATTTTCTTCCTTCAGCATTTTGCGTGCGTGCTGCAAAATGATTTCGCCATTAGTCGTGACGATGAGTTTTTTCTTAGTACGAATAAAAATAGCCGTCCCCCACTCCTGTTCAATCGATTTCAGACGCTGACTGACTGCAGGCTGTGAGATATAAAGCGTATCCGCTGCTTTTCTTAACGTTTCTTCATCTGCCAGCGCTACAAGCAGACGATAATCATCGATCTTCATTCATAACCTCATTTCTGATAACCCGCTTCGCTGAGTTAATCGATGCAATCTCATCCATTATAGCAGACAAATGTCTCATCATTTCAGTTATATTTGTTTTACATATTCATATTGAGGTATAGAAGATTATCAAATCTTTTAAGGAGAGGTGTCATCAATGGATAAATTTGAAAAACTCGATAAAGAAATTAAAGGTTACACACAGGATAAGCAGCCCGGCAGCGAACGTGAGATGAATCCAAAACCGATTGCTGAAGATGACGATTATCAGGCGGGAGGTAAGCTGAAAGGCAAGATTGCTTTAATTACAGGCGGCGACTCTGGTATCGGCCGTGCAGTAGCGATTCTTTACGCTAAAGAAGGCGCAGATGTTGCTATCGGCTACTATGACGAGACAGATGACGCTGAAGATACTGTAAAACGTCTTGAAGAGCTCGGCGCTAAAGCGAAAGCTTATGCATTTGATTTAAAAGACGTCGAGCAGTGCAAAAAATTAGTGTCGGATGTCGTGTCTGACTTCGGTGGTCTGAACATTCTTGTCAATAACGGCGGGGTTCAGTTCCCGCAGGAAGACTTTCTGGCGATTACGCCTGAACAGATTCAGACGACGTTCTCGACGAATATATTCGGTATGATGTATGTCTCGCAGGCTGCCATCCCTCATCTGTCTGAAGGGGATACTATTATCAACACGAGCAGCGTGACAGCTTACCGCGGCTCTGAGTCACTCATTGATTACTCAGCGACAAAAGGTGCAATCACTGCTTTCACCCGCTCTTTAGCACAGAACTTGGCACCTAAAAAAATCCGCGTCAACAGCGTCGCGCCAGGTCCTATATATACACCGCTAATTCCTGCTACATTCCCAGCCGAAAAAGTAGAAAAACACGGTCAGGAAACAGCACTTGAACGTCGCGGTCAACCTAGCGAAAATGCTCCTGCCTATGTCTTCCTTGCCTCTCAAGATTCCACTTACATTACCGGACAGGCCATTCATATTAACGGCGGCGATTATATTTCAAGCTGATAACAAATAACACGATCAGAATCATGATTCTGATCGTGTTATTTGATTTCTGCAGTAATCAATCATCGACGTGAATGTTTCAAAATCGTCTTGAACGCTCTTCATCAGCTGCTGTGCTGTTTCATAAGCAAAATCATACTGTTCTTTTGTGATAGTACCCTTTTTGAGAGCAAACTTCAAATCTGCTTCATCTACTAGTTCATAGGCGCCGTTTGGCAGTACCAGTACATCCAGAAACAAATCATGTGCACGAGCTTCACCCAGTTCAATGAAATTATGTTCATTGATGTCGATATAATATTGAACTGGGCGGCCGTGATTATCATACATCGCAGTGATGCTGTAAAACTTATCTTTTGGCAGTATTTGCAACCACTGATAACCTGCATCTGCTACAGTAATAGAGTGACCTACCACTTCGACTTGTAAGGGAGATTTGACTTTTCGCATTGTCACCAGACCGATGATTCCATCAAATGTCTCATCTTCCAGTCGTATTTCCTTGTAGTCTCGCTTCTGCAGTCTACGCCAATGCCTTTTATCGATATATTTAATCTTCAAGTCGTCCAACTCCTTACAAATCATTATATAAAAATAAACAAGTTGAAGAAATAGTTAATTTCAACTTGTTTATTACAATCGTTATTTACGCTTCATCTGAACGATAATGATCTTTGCCTTTCAGGAAGAATGACAGTATGAAAGCAAGCAGACTGAAGGCAGTAGCCAGCCAGAAAGCATCTGTAATACCGTTGACTGTCGCGAGCTGCTGCAATTTACCCATCATTGCCTGCATCCCTAAAGTAGATCCTGTTGCCTGACTCATCTGGCTTAATTGATCTGCAGTTGATGGCAATGTTTTGTCCATTGCATTGGTCATATCGCCAATGTGAGCAGTGGCCTGCTGTGTCATCACCGTGACAAGGATAGCAGTACCAATTGAACCAGCGAGCTGACGTACAGTATTACTAATAGCATTACCATGAGGAATCATTCGTCCTGGTAGTGCATTCATCCCTGCTGTCATAATCGGCATCATAATAAACGACATACCGAATGAACGAAGGACGTAAATCCCTAAAATAGTGCTGTATGATGTATCTAAATTAATACGAGTCAATTCCCATGTTGCATAAGTCATAATCGCTAGACCGAAAACAGCCAGTGGTTTAATACCAAATCTGTCAAATAATCGTCCGGCGATAGGTCCCATAACACCCATCAATAATGATCCGGGCAGTAACAATAGCCCAGAGTCAAGAGGGCTGAATCCACGAATAGATTGTAAGTATACCGGCAGCAGAATCATACCACCGAACAAACTCATCGTTACGACGATGTTAATTAATAATGTGAATGAGAAACCTGAATATTTGAGTGCCGTCAAATCCATCATTGGTGCTTTCATCGATAATTCTCTAATGACAAATGCAGCTACGAAGATGAGACCGATGACAATTGTCGTAATAACAACGGGTGAATCCCATCCTTTATTACCTGCTTCACTGAAACCGTATAATACACTACCAAAACCGAGTGTACTGAAAATAACACCGAGAACATCCAGTTTTGCATTGAAAGTCGGCTGCACAATCTTGAACCAGAATAAACCGATAACTAATGATAATACACCGATAGCAAACATACCATAGAACATCACATTCCAATGATAGTTTTGGATGATCCAGCCTGTTAATGTGGGTCCGATCGCTGGGGCAAGGATAAATGCAATACCCAATGTCCCCATCGCTGCCCCGCGCTTTTCAGGCGGAAATATAGTCATAAATACGTTAGTCCCCAGCGGCATCAGAATACCTGCGCCGACAGCCTGGATAACACGGCCAGTCATCATCATCGGGAAGTTAGTGGAAATGGCACAGATTAATGATCCGATTGTAAAGAAAATCATCGCTGTCAAAAACAGCTGACGGTACGTAAATCTCTGAATCATATAGGCACTGATCGGTACAAGAATCCCGTTCACTAACATGAATCCTGTCGTCAACCACTGCGCTGTTGCTGTTGAAACATTGAAATCACTGATCATGACGGGTAACGCCACATTGATCAATGTCTGATTCAAAATAGCGACGAACATACCGATCATCAGCGCCGTCACAATCTTACCGATAGTAATGCCTTTACCTAATGTATGAGAAGGTTGAGTCGCTTGTTGATGAATAGGTTCTTCTTTTTGAACGTCTTCTTCATAAGGTTGTTCAACAATGAGATCATCATCTTCATTGTGTTCGCCTTCAACATATTTATCCCGACGTGACTCACTATTATAAATCACTTCATTATCTTTGTCCTGTAGTCTTGGTGCTGGTGCTGGTTCTGGACGAACAGGTCGCTCAGGACGGTGTTCATACACCTCATGTGTATGAGTCGCCTCTACTTCGGGTTGGACCGCATTCTGTTTTCTTCTACGATTAAGCAGAAAACGATTCAATAGGAAGAAGATGACCAGTGACAGAAGGACATAGCCTATAATCATGAAGGTCATACAAATCCCCCCCTTAGTTTTTATGAATGCGTACAGTTACATTCATCCCTGGAATAACATCTAATGATTTTTCTTTTGATAACAAGATTTTCACTGGAACTACTTGCGTTACTTTAGTAAAGTTGGCATTTCCGTTAGATGCTGGTAGTACTGAGAAACTTGAAGCTGTCGCTAAACCGATTTTTTCGACTTCTCCGTCTAATGTTGTATCTTTGAAACCATCAACGTATATATCAACGTTCTGCCCTTCTTTAATTCCGTCAAGATCTGTTTCTTTAATGTTAGCTGTCACATATAATTCTTTCATGTTATAGGCATAAGCAATCGGTGTCCCTGCTCCGACAAAACCATTTTCAGTGGCTTGTGTTTTTGCGATTGTACCTTCCTGAGGCATTTCGATATCTGTTTTAGATGGTTTACCATCTGCGCCCATACTAGTTACTGAACCGACTGTATCACCTTTAGAAACTTTGTCCCCTACTTCTTTGTCGAAAGATGTCAATTTACCTGCAACTGGACTTGCAATCGTTAGTTGTGTTCCGTCGATTTTTGCATTGTCTGTTTTTACATAGTTAGTTGCTTCATCGTAGAAATGAAAAGCAGTAATTCCAGCAATCGCTAGAATAATTAATGTAAGAATGTTGATTAAAACTAGTTTTTTCATTGTAATTCCTCCATTTGATATTTTTTCACATAACCATTATTATAATCGCCTCAAACTTTCTTTCAACCAACAATATTTGTCTAAATGTCGGTTTTACTTTAAAATAGTTCTATCAATGAAAAATAAATAGTGAGATATGTGATAACCATGAAGGAAAAACACCATTTAATAGAAACTGAATTTTTAAATTTACTGGAAATCCATCGTTTCAGAACCATCACCATTAAAATGATCTGCGAGGCAGCAGATATCAACCGTTCAACTTTTTACGCCTACTATCTGGACAAATACGATCTGTTGGACCGCATGATTGATAATCACTTAAATGCGATCAGTCAACTCGTTGAAGAGACGTCTCACAATATGTTATCTGCCGAAGACAAAAAACCACTGATCAAAAAGTACTTCATTGATTTGTTTACCTATATATATGATCACCAGCAGTTCTTCCGAGTATTGATGACTATCCACCCTGCACAGGACTTCACTCAGAAATTAATCAAAACACTGCGAATGAACTACACGAAATCCATCAATGATAATGCTTCTTTGAAGGATCCCAAATACTTCGTCAACTATACACTGGGCGGCCAGTTCGGTATTATTTTCTTCTGGCTTCAAAATCACTGTGCAGAGCCGCCTGAATTGATCGCTGATATTGTTTATCGCAATATGATTCGACTGAATAGATAATTATTAAAATCTTGTAAAAGCAGCCCGATATCATGTTATTTCATGTATACTGTTTTTAACTAGCTGACGGAGGTAATATATGAAGTATTTAAGGAGAACATTAGGCTTAACCGCAGTATCGATGTTACTGCTGTCGCAACATGTGTCTGCAGCTGAGAATCTACGCGTAGGTAACATTAAAAATACCAACGCCGTCATTGTGACCAATAAAACAATGCTGGCAAAAAAAGTGGCTGGAGATTATGCAAACTATACATTGTATATCAACGACAAAGTCACAATCGAAGATGAAACGTATTATAGAGTACAGACGTCAGAAAATATTAACAATGCGATCGGCTACGTCAAAGCAGCGGATCTAACAATACAGCCGGTCAAAGCTGTAAGTCCAAAGGAACAGACCATTACATTCGGCACAAGCACTAAAATTTATAACGTTCCTGCTGGTACTGAACGACAAGTGATAGACCGGGCAGGTAAAAATGAAACAATGACAGTCGCTGAAGCCATCAAAATAGGTCAAGATACCTACTTATACGGAACATTCACAGCAGGAGCAACCGGCTGGGTCAAAGCAGATAAGAATGTTACAGTGAAACAACCAAAGGTGAAACCTGAAGCGAAGCCTCAACCTAAGACAGAACCGCAACAAGTTCAAGAAAAAGTCCAAGTGAAACAAACTGAAGTAAAATCTGAAGAGCCAGCTGTCGAACCTGCAGCTCCTATCCTTCCAGGAGCTGCAGTGACTCATACAACTGTGCCTGTCACTTTAAAAGACGCACTTAATCATCAGATGAAGCTCAATCCCAGCCCTCAAATATCCAACGGGGTCAAATGGAAAGACGCTGATATCAAGCTGGTGAAAGACTATGTCGACACTGAACGCTTGATCAGTGATGCCGTTAATAAATATCAATTCCTTGTGCTTAATGAACCTCAAGGGCTGACGGCTGAACAGTTGAATGTCCTGTTAAAAGGGAAAGGGATTCTTGAAGGCCGAGGTCAGGCATTCAAGACAGCTAGTGAAACCTATCGTATCAATGAAATCTATTTGATTTCACATGCATTCCTTGAGACGGCTGAAGGTAGGAGCAAGCTGGCCAATGGCCTGAAAGTCAAAGGTGAACCGAATGACAAACGTTTCTATAATATGTTCGGTGTCGGTGCTTATGATCACAACGCACTGAAATACGGTGCTCAATATGCAGCCAATGTCGGCTGGGATACCCCTGAAAAAGCCATTATCGGCGGTGCTGAATTTATTTCCAACGGCTTCTTATCAGAGTCACAGAATACACTTTATACGATGCGCTGGAATCCGTCATCACCTGGTGACTCACAATATGCGACAGATGTCATGTGGGCTTCTTCCAATGCCCGCTATATTTCAGGGTTCTATCAGCAGCTCGGTATTGAAGGCGGCAAATATCACTTCGTCCATTACACGAAATAATGACCCGCATAATAAACAGGCGGCATGATCAATAAACAGTTGTTCATACGATATATCTCACAGATCATGGCATTGACTTCTTTTCTTTAAGATCCATTAATAGCTGTCACAGACGTGATGGCTAATGATGGATCTTAAATTATTTTTCAACCTCTCCATGCATCTTTTAGTATGATCATGCCTCATTAATAAGATCTCAACAATCATGAATGGTCATTCATTTGCATATCAAGTTTCAGTTTTGTTGTCATGCAGGCTGCAATTCCATTAAAAAACTTCCTCTTCAATGAAGAGGAAGTTCCCTATTCAACCCAGCGGCCTTGTCTGAATATCGGTTCGCTTGTACCATCTTTGTAGATACCGTCGATATCCAGCTGGTCACTCCCAATCATAAAATCAACATGCGTCAAGCTGTCATTGATGCCCATCTCGACTTGAGCTTGTATCGATTGGTCTTCTGCACCGTCGATGACTTCAGCAAATCCGCTGCCGAGTGCTATATGGCATGATGCATTTTCATCGAATAATGTATTATAAAATAACAATCCGCTTTCGTAGATCGGGGAATTAACTGGCACTAATGCAATTTCACCTAAGCGTCTCGCGCCTTCATCTATTTCAAGTAAGTTTTTCAATGTTTCATAACCTACTGCAGCCTCATAATCAACAACTGAACCATTTTCAAAAGTCAGCTTGAAATCATCCACGATCTTACCAGACAGACTGAGCGGCAGTGTATTTGAGACGTAGCCGTCCACACGTTCCCAGTCAGGTGTCGTATAGACTTCTTCTGTCGGCATATTGACAATAATCTCTGTTCCCTGTTTATTGACTTTGCCTGCTTTCAGCCAGTTACCATTGTGATGAAGCCCCACTGTCAGATCGGTTCCCGGAGCGCTGTAATGTAACCGATCGAATCCTTTTTGTGTCAGCCACTCTGCCCGTTTGTTCAAATGATCAATATGTGATTTCCATGCATCCACCGGGTCATTCTGATCGACACGTACTGCTTTGTAGATGGCTTGAAGAAGCGCGTCTGTCGCTGCTTCACCTGATAAGTCGGGGAACACCATTTCCGCCCATTCAACAGACGGATAGGCTGCAATGCACCATGTCTGCTTAAAGTTACCGAGACTATCTGACAGACTTTCGTTGGCTTTCATCATCACTTTACTGCGGGCCGTAATGTTTTGTGCGGGCTGATCTTTCAGTGCTTCCGGTGACACACTAGTAATGCTTAGCAGCGTTACCTTTTCATCTTCATAATACTGAATTTCCTGCTTGATATAATCCGGTACTTCCTGCAATGTTTCTATCGTCTGATAATCGTATGTATGTTTGATGACTTCTATATCTGAATAGTTGACGATGACTTTTTTCGCTCCTTGCTCATAAGCGATTTTGACAACCGGTCGCACTAATGATGATGCATTGATATCTGCATCGATGACTACAATTTCATTGTGCTGGACGTTCAATCCTATTTTGACGATGACACTTGCATATTTCTCTAATAATTGCTGGTTGTTCAAGTAAATCGCTCCTATCTAAATTTTCTGATAACTATATAATACTGGAATACCCCTTGATTTCCAACAATAATCAACAAAAAAGACCACCTCTTCTACAAAAGGTGGTCGAGAATTTATTTCAAGCTGTCTTCAATTTCATCAATCTCTTGCTGTGATAATTTTTTGACGATTTCACCGTCGTTTGAATCTTGTTCAACTGCTTTTACCGCTTCATCTGAATGATAATATTCGATGATTTTTTTGTAATCTTTATTATCTTTGTCGCTTGTTTTAGCAGCGATGACGTTGATATAAGGTTTAGCACCTTCTGATTCAGGGTCTTCGCGGTAAATCGGATCATCTTTAGGATTCATTCCTGCTTTACCTGCTACACCATTATTGATAATAGCTACAGCCACATCCGGTAATACACGTGGTGTCTGCTGTGCATCAATCGCTTTGATTTTCAGGTCTAGTTTGTTTTCAGTGATTTTGGAAGGATCTCCGAACAAGCCAAAATCATCAGCTAATTTGAGGACTCCTGCTGTTTCCAATAATTTCAATGAACGTGCTTGATTCGTGACGTCGTTTGGAATGGCAATAGTATCGCCTTTTTTCAATTCTTTAATATCTTTGATTTTGTCAGAATATGCACCAAGTGGAGCAAATACTGTTGTACCGACTACAGATAAATCCATGTTGTGGTCTTTTTTGAACTGATCGAGAAATGCGAAGTGCTGGAAGGCGTTCAAGTCGATATCTCCTTCGTTCAATGCATTGTTCGGTGCTGTGTAATCTTGAAATTCAACAAGTTCAATTTTCATGCCGTCAGCTTCAGCTTTCTTTTTGACGACATCCCATACTTTGCCGTCTACACCTGTGACGCCAATTTTGATCGTTTTCTCTTTTTCATCTTTGTTACCACACGCTGCCAGTAATAGTACTGTAGTCAACACTAATAATAATAATTTTTTCATATGATTCTCTCCTTATAATCTGCTTGTATATATATTTGCAATCTTATTGCCGATAAACTGTGTGATCTGTACGAGGATGATCAGTATCAATACAGTGACAAACATCACTGCCACGTCAAATCGCTGATAACCATACGTAAAAGCAAGATAACCGATACCTCCTGCTCCAACAAGGCCTGCCACTGCCGAAAATTCAATGAGCGAGACCGTGGTGAAAGTCAGACCGAGAATTAAAGATCCTGCTGCTTCTGGAACTAATACTTTGAATAAGATATCAAATTTAGATGAGCCCATTGCTTCAGCCGCTTCAATGACGCCTTTGTCCACTGAGATGATGTTATTTTCTACGACGCGGGCAATGGATAATGAAGCGGCGAGAGTCATCGGGAAAATGGCTGCCCATATACCGATTGTAGTCCCCACAAGAAACCTTGTAATTGGAATCAATGCCACCAGGAAGATGATGAAAGGGATCGGTCGAACCGTATTGATAAAGAAGTTCAAAATGATATTGACTACTTTGTTCTCAAGCACATGTCCTCTTCCCGTGGCATAGAGAATGATGCCAAGCGGTAGACCGATAAGCACGGCAAGTACTAAAGTAATGCCTACCATTATCAGAGTATTGATTGTTTCCTGAATAATGACCGGATAGAATTCTGTTAAATCAGTTTTCAAAGCCGTTAACCTCCTTAATCTGAATATCATGACGTGTCAGCTCATTCAGTGCATCATGAATATTCACCTCATTGCCGACTGCTTCAATCAGTAGATTACCGAACAGCTTATCTGTCAACTCTGTAATCCCGCCGTACAATATATTGAAATCAACATCGAACTCTCTACCGATTCGACTGAGCACCGGCTGCAGAATCTGCTGGTGATTGAAGATGAAGCGATATAGCTGACGTGACTTGACATCTACTTCAGCCGGAATATCATCATTCAACACAGAATGAACAAAACGTTTTGTCGTCGGATGGACAGGATTGGTAAACAGTTCGAATACTTTGTTCTGCTCAACAATCTTACCTTTTTCCATGACGGCGACTTCATCACAAATACTTTTTACGACTTCCATTTCGTGAGTAATCAGGACAATGGTAATATTCAGTTCTTCATTGATGCGCTTCAACAGCCTCAAGATTTCATCTGTAGTTTCAGGATCAAGCGCTGACGTCGCTTCATCACAGAGAAGAATATCAGGGTTCGTTGCAAGTGCTCGTGCGATACCGATACGCTGCTTCTGACCACCCGACAGCTGACTTGGATAGTCATATTTCTTATCCAGCAGTCCGACGAACTGTAATAATTCATCGACTCGCTTATCAATATCAGCTTTTGAGTACTTCTTCGTCAGCTTGAGTGGATATTTGATGTTATCCTCCACTGTCTTCGCACGAAACAAGTTGAACTGCTGAAAGATCATCCCGATGTTTTGACGGCGTTTACGAAGTAATGCCTGTTTGAGACTTGTTATATCTTCACCTTCGATGATGACGCGTCCTGCAGTTGGCTTTTCTAATTTGTTGATCAATCTGACGAGCGTCGACTTACCTGCACCGGAATAACCGACGATGCCAAATATCTGCCCTTTTTCAATAGTCAGTGACACGTCAGACAATGCTTCAACGATGCCTTTTTTCGTTTGAAACTGTTTGGTCACATGCTCGATTTCAATGATTGCCATAACTTCCTCCTCTGAATAAAAAAACGACTTTCCGGCAGATGCCGGAAAGTCGTTTTACGTCCCTTTATCTGCCAAGCCTCGCTTGATGGATTTAGCACAGTGCTCAAATGAGTCCGCTGCTGAGATGTCATCGGGCCATATCCCTCAATCTCTCTTGATAATTTTTTATTAAGTTAATTGCATTATTGCAAACATCCATAGAGCCTGTCAATCACTTTTTTTGATTAGAAGCTTGATAACCCTGTGAATTCCTGTATTCGATAGAGCACTGTCTTCAGGAACGACGCATCTTTTTTCACTTCATAGTGGTCGGTGATATGCCCGTAATCATTGGTCCATTTGGCGTCGAAGTCCAAATCCAGCTGCTTAAATACCGGCAGATCTGATCGACCCGTAATAATAACATCTGTCTCCATGTTGTAATCACCGATATTACGGCGTGTCAAGTTGGCACTGCCGACAAATAAAGACGACTCCTTATTGCGGTCATCAGTCAGCAGAATGTATTTCGCATGGAACTGTTCGCCGTGTGACACTGCCCATTTTACTTGAATGCGATCATTACTTCCTGCCACGAGTTCATGGGCAGCAGGCTTATTCGGAATACCCGGCTTCTCTTTACCAAATGCTTCTTTGTTAACGTCAAGTATGACCTTCACATGGACACCGCGCTCTGCTGCGCGAATCAGCGCCTTAATGACATCGCGGTCAGCGAGATAGAACATCCCCATTTTAAGTTCATCATTATCATTGGCAAGGTTGATATATTCAATTAATGATTCTTTGATTTTGCCTTCAGTGACAAGTGTCGTTTCGTAGTCCATCGTATTGTCATAAGCGCGCGTATTAATCGCAAAATCACTGCGGTCAAGCTTACCACCGCTCATATTGATGGCTGCAACTTCACTGTGTATTAAGTCTTCCTGCAGCTGTCCGCTCAACTGAACAGCGATGTTTTGATGATGACCACTTGAATCATGCGGGTTGCTGCTGGCAATGATAGCCGATTTTTCAGAGACGATGGTCTTACGGTGATTCGCTTTGAAATTCAGCATTCGTGCATAGCCTCTCACGGTGACATCAGGTTCTTTTTTTGAGAATATATTGGGCAGCGTCCCATTGTCACTATTGCCTAACCAGCGGAAAGTCGACCGCCATAACCCTGAATAGAGTGGATTTGAGTCACGTAATTTCGTCAAGTCCGTTTCGTATACGAATATGCCATTGTCACGAAGTTTCTTGTAATGGTCGGGTGTATAGCTCCCGTAGAATGAATTGATTGGATCAGTCAGCACATAGATCGGCATGTCCGGTCGCTGCTCTTTCTTCGCAATCAAGTGCCGAGTCAGCTCAGCAGATAATTTCGGGAAGTGTTGCGTGCCGTCATAAGCCGCATTGAACAAAAACATATCCATGATAATAAAATCTTCTGCGTCATCGATGAGCTGATACACTTCACTGAATATATGGTGGTCGTAGGTCATAGTGCCGTCCTGCTCATAACTATTATCGAGCAGCAGTTTGACATCATTAGTTCTGCTTGGTTCATAGCGTTTCGAAATTCCAGCAGGCAATGGTTTGAAGATGTTCCATACAGTGACCAGTAGTAAAACAAAAAACAATAATCCGGCAATCCACTTAAACCGTATCTTATGTTGTTTTTTCGGTTTAGTTTTTTTCTTCTGCACTGTTTTTGCAGCAGGTTTCTTCCTGCTGACTGTCTGCTTTTTTACTGTTGATTGTTTTGCTGCGGTTCTTTTCTTGTCAGCCACTGTCATCCCTCCTTTTTTTAATTATAACAAATTGATTTGACAACTTGTCATGTTGATGATAGATTTATATGCAATCCGATAGCAATCACCATAAAAAGAAAAGTAGTAAATCATTCATTTCCAGCGAGCTTGTGTCTGGTGAAAACAAGCATTGAATCTTTATGAAGATGGTCTTTTTGTGATTACAATGTGAGTCTGTGATGAGCATTGTACGTATACTTACGTTACAAGTTTGAGGTGACAACACGTCACGAATTAAGGTGGTACCACGAAACTTTCGTCCTTTTACGAGGAGGGAAGTTTTTTTATTTTATACAGAAAAGAGGAATATATATGTCAACTATACCGTTCAAAGCAGATCATGTCGGCAGCCTGCTCCGCCCGAAAGAACTATTGCAGGCAAGAGAAGATTTCAAGAAACAGCTTATTTCACAAACTGAATTGACTCAACTTGAGAATAGATTGATTTTAGATATTGTGACTAAACAAGTGGATGTCGGCCTACAAAGTATCACAGACGGCGAATTCCGTCGTGCCTGGTGGCATTTCGATTTTCTTGAAGGATTGAATGGTGTAACGGGTTATGTTCCTGATGAAGGCCTGCAGTTCAGTGGCGTTCAGACAAAGGCCTATGACGTCAAGGTCACAGCTCCAGTCACTGCAAATTTAAACCATCCGCACTTTGAACATGCTGACTTCTTACGCAATGCAGTAGGCAGCCAAGGAACCGCAAAAGTGACCATTCCAAGTCCAAATCAATTGTTTCATCCCAATATTTTAAACGATGAGCTCTATCCTGATATCCACGACTATCAGCGCGATGTATCCAGAGCCTATCACGACAGCTTGACAGCACTTTATGACATCGGCATCCGCTACGTCCAGCTGGACGACGTCTATTGGGCCGGTCTTGCAGCTACCGAGCACCGTATTAAACGAAGACTCCGCTCAGAAGAAGACAAGCAGCAAGCCATTCAAATCGCAGCTGCAACTGTCAATGAAGCTATCGCGGGACTGCCGGATGACTTACATATCACGACTCATATTTGTCGTGGTAACTTCCGCTCCAGCTGGGCGATGAAAGGTGGTTACGGTCCGATTGCTGAAGCACTGTTCACAGAAAAACTGGACGGATTCTTCCTGGAATATGATGATGAACGCTCCGGAGATTTCGAACCGCTCAGACACTTTAAACGCGATGATGCTAAAATTGTCCTTGGCCTGTTCACTTCAAAACACGGTGACTTAGAAAACAAAGAGACAATCATTGAACGTGTCGAAGAAGCGAGTCATTATATCCCAAAAGAACAACTGTCACTCAGTCCGCAGTGCGGCTTCAGTTCTACAGAAGAAGGCAACATCCTGACTGAAGAAGAACAATGGCGTAAACTCAAATATGTCGTTGAAATTGCCGAGGAAATACTCTAATTAGAAAATAAGTCCTGACGCTGCCTATAGGTGCGTCGGGACTTATTAATTAGTGAGATCGGTATCCATATAAATCAATGAATAGCTATCTTGATTGATGAACACATAGGCGTATTTGCCGTCTATTACTGCATGTTTATTATCCAGCGCCTGTCTCATAGTTTTATCTTGAATTTCCACACCTTTTCCTTTAGTGATTGTATCAGCATCTATAGATGAATAACTATATTTATCTTCAGGATCTGTCAGCTGATAAAACTGCCCCTCTGCAAAGATGTCACTCTGCCGGTCAATCGTTCCTTTGTTGATTAAATAGTCTATCGTTGCATGATAATACGGAGATAACGCTGCTCTTTTGTCATTTCCATATTGCGTCTTCGAATGAAGCAGGATTTCAGATGAAGAGGCAGAAAGTTTAGTCAATGGATCTACTAATAATGCTTTATTTATATCTTGTCTGAAGGCAGTATAAAACGCACTGTTTGATTTGAACTGCGCTGTGGAGTAAGCATTATTCATCAAATTCGTCGGAGTATTGATCTCCCCTTTGTATGAAGCAATGTCTTTCCAGTTATATCCTGCCGCAATGACATCACCATACTTTTCAGTTCTGAGAAGTTTCAGCATGTTGTGCTCTTGCTGTTCAGAAATCGTTTCATAAGCTCTATTCACTTCTCGGCCATCTGTCATCTTGTAGCTTAATGCAGCCATCGCTGAATAATCATCACGTCGCGTATCTTTATCTGTCTGCAGCTGTACATGCAGATTTCTAACTTCGTCAATATATGACTTATCAGTAACCGCCGACGGAAACCACAGTTCGTCAGAGTATTCATCATAGTAATAAGGCATTACAGATACTGAAGCGACTTCATCAGACGCCGGTATGTACTGACGCTCCCAGTTTCCATAAGCAAAAATGCCACCGATCACTACAGCTATCACCGTCAACGTGATGAACATATTTTTCAGGTTAAGATGCACTCTCACAGTCTTCTGATTGAACATCAGGAAGATGATATAAATGATGATGAATGCCAGCAAGTAAATGACAACCACCATAATGATGTTGCGAAACACTGCAGAAAACATCCATCCTATAATCATCATACCGATAAGTGTCAGCAGACTGCCGACAATCCATTCGATCCAGACATTTTGAAAAGCATTTTTGACATTTTCATTTTTTCGATAACGGTAGATTATATATGTGCAGAGGAGTAACAGTAATCCAAAAAACATGACGATACTTAAGTAACCCCATTCTATTTTGTCCTGAGTCACCTGCTCGATGATACCTTCAGGAAGTGTCCATGCAAAACTTTTATCGTCTATATTCTGACTGTTATATGGACGAGAATATGACAGTCCGTTAAACAGATTGACATATGTGCCCTGGATTAACCCGCTGAGTAACCATGGCAGTATGATGATAAGCAGCGTCATACCAAGATGAGAATAATAGTTATTGACCCACTGACCGATGAAAAGCGTCAGAAAAAAGATAGTGGTCGCAATAATAATAGTCACCATCATCCATTGTCCGATTTTTGCCAATGTAATTTGTGAATAATAAAATGATAGCAGCCATGTTAATGCACCGTTGATCATTAAGTTGATAATCAAGTGAGTCATAAACACGACGACAATATGGGCAAGCAGTGTGCCTCGTCTAAATTTCAGACTATGAAAGAAATCTGAGGCCTCTTCACTCTTCAGGAAATACGTCATCATCAATCCGGAGATTACTGCGTATAACATCGTTCCAACATAGAACCAGTTGGCAAAAAACGTATCTGCCCCGAGATGCACTGACTGATACTGTTCTATCATATCTATATTCGTCACAGTCATCATGATATAAGAGAATGGAATCAGTAGAAACGTACAGATGATATTGATCAGTGACATCATCATGATATGATTTGAAAAGTGCTGGAGCAGTCCTTTATTCAACGATAATGTTTTCAATGGCATAACCATGGCCTCCCATCTCATAAGTAAATATTTCTTCTAGTGTCAAAGGCAGCATGTCGTACATCAACGGATGATACTTCGTAATCTGTTGTTCGATATGCTGATTTCTTCCTTTGACAATGCATGTGACAACGCGTCCACGAATCTGCCGGTCAACGACGTCTAGTTCTTTATAAAATGACTCCGGAGGTAATTTTTCAAAGGCAGCTTGAATTTTAAAGTGTTCTTTTTTAAGATCATCCAGCTGTTTGTTCAGCAGCATCTCTCCTTCATGCATGATAGCGATACTGTCACAGAAATCTTCCATTTCACGTAGATTATGACTCGATACAAGGAGCGACATATTACGATCAGTCACATCTTGAATCAATAAGTTTTTAATGATATGCTTCACGACTGGATCCAGTCCATCGAAAGGTTCATCCATGAGCATCACTTCAGGATTACTGGATAATGCCAGTACAAATAATGCCTGTCGCTTCATCCCTTTAGACATTCGGTTGAATCGCTGCTTTGGATTTAGTTTTAACATTTTGATGAGCTGAGCAAAGCGCTCAATACTGAACTGACTATACGACTGACGGTAAAATGCACCCATTTCGTATAGATTGGACGCTGTGAAAAAGTAAGGATGGTCAGGCATAAAGATGACGCGATCTTTAATGAGGCTGTTCTCATAAACAGGCTGTCCATCATAAGTGATAGTCCCTGAATCCTCGGTATAAATACCTGCAAGTAATTTGAGCAGCGTTGTCTTTCCTGCACCATTTGAGCCGAGTAAACCTTGAATAGTGCCCGCTTCAAGAGAAATATCGACATGGCTGACGGCGACTTCTTGTTCAAAACGTTTGGTCACGTTAGCTGCGCTGAGAATCATTCTGCTTACCTCCTGATATTTGATTAATGGTGCTGATAATCTCTTCTTTTGACATGCCTAAAAACATCAATTCTTCTACTAACTTCTCAAGTTCAGTTTTCAGCATAGTGACCCGCTCCTTGTTGATAGTATCTTCAATTTGCTGCACAAAACTTCCTTTACCAGGAATTGAATAGGTGAATCCTTCCCGTTCAAGCTCACGATATGCCTTTTGGATGGTATTCGGATTTATCGTCAATTCCTGTGCCAGTTGTCTGACGGACGGCAGCTGTTCATCTTGTTTAAGTACACCTTTCATGATCTGCAGCTTAAATGCCTCGATCAGCTGTTCATAGATTGGCATACGACTTCGGTAATCAATAGAAATCATCCACTGATCTCCCTTCTGTATTAACTGTACTATTTAATATAATACAGTTATTCTAAAAATAATCAAGAAAAAAAGAAACCTGAATCATTATCAGGTTTCTTTTTGTCAAAGCGCAGGTGATGTTCCGCCGTCTATATTGACTGCTGCACCTGTTACATAGCTTGCAGCATCCGATACAAGGAATGATATGACGTTCGCTGCTTCTCTTGTGTCACCGATCCGACCAAGCGGAATATTAAATTTTGGATCACGGGCATAATCATCCCACGACTGTTCGGGTGCTTCAGATTGCCATCGTTTTTCTATTTGACCGCTGCGGATTAAACCGATACATACAGCATTGACTCTTATATTAAAAGGTGCAAGGTCCTTACTTAATGTATTCGTTAGTGCAAGACCGGCTGCTCTAGAGACAGAAGTCGGTGATGTATTGGCTGGAGGTGTCTTACCTGCCACAGCTGTTAAGTTCAAGATAGCACCGCCATGTTTTTTGAGTTCCGGCAGCGCTGCATGGATCATATGAATCCAACCGAACAGTTTCAAGTTCATATCATTCTGCCAATCACTTAACGTCACATTCTCAAAAGGTTCCGCAAACGCAGAGCCCGCATTATTAATCAGAATATCCAGCCGACCATACGTTTGAGTAGCCATATCGATGATTTGCCTGGCGTCGTCTTCACGTGTTACATCTCCGACGACATATTTGAGTTTCCTGCCCGTTCTTTCCTGAATATCCTCCACCGCTTGTTTCAGCCCTTCTTCATGACGGGCAGCAAGAATGACTTTTGCGCCTTCTTCTGTCAATACGACAGCTGTTTCTTTACCGATTCCCTTGCTAGAACCTGTAATAACAGCAACTTTGCCAGTTAACTTGAGATCCATAATCACCGGTCCTTTATTTGTATGATATATGTGGACATTCAGTTCCACAACTATAATTCCCGCTACGCGAAATCCTGCCCTACTCTCCGAATGATGGTAGGTTCAACTGCCAGCTGACGCCAAATCGGTCTTCAACCCATGCAAACTTTCGTGCGACGGGTTCCATAGGTACGAGGTCCATCATCACTTTGCCGTTAGTAGATAGCCGTGCAAATAAGTAATCGATTTCTTCCTCGCTGTCACAGTTGACCGCAAAAGACATGGCCGGTGTAAATGGCACGTCTGTCCCATTGGCATTGTCGAGCGCCATGAACTGCTGGTTATTCAATGTAAATATACTGTGATTCACTGTTCCTGCTACGCCGGGTCCGTCTTCACCGTACTTATCCATCGAGATAATCTGACTGTTTCTAAAAATCGTCGTGTAAAAATCAACTGCTTCTTCGGCTTGTCCATTGAACATTAGAAATGGTACTACTTTTTGCATTCTCATTTCATCAGCCCCCTTTTTTCTTCAGTGTAAAGAAATCCCCTTAAAAAAGCGAAAGAAACGCCTAATCTATTCAGATTGGCGTTTCTCCTTAATCTCTTCCAGCAATGGCATCAAGTCCTTTTTAATATAAGGTGCCAATGTTTCATTGAATGATTTTGTCATATGGCCTTTATCAAAGTAACCGACAACGTTACCGATAACTGGTCGACATCGCTCTTCCGGACAGATTTTATCGGTATAGTCGAAGTAATGAACATTTGCCGGGGGATCGGCAAGTTTTGACCAGTCTGTTTTTTCGGGAACAACACGGTCTTTCTCAACTGTACATTTGATGCTGTTGCGACCATATTTTTGGATGCATGTCGGTACATCAATTTTGAAATACGGTGTATCTCTTACGCCGAACACTTCGATGCCTTCGTCCGCCAGTGCTTCAAACTGCTCAATATACCCCTGTGGAACATCTGTTACATTGAAATAAGAAATTTCTGCAGTTGTAAATACGAGATCCGGCTGTTCCGCTGCAATTTTTTCAATGACGTTTTCGTTCCACGTATCACATGACGGTAGTCCTTTTCTATCAGTTGATAGGCGACAGCCACTCTTTGTAATATTTAAGAGGCGTATATTTTCTTCTGCTGCGATTTGAGCTAATGCAGGGTGCCAGTGAGTAGAATGAGAACCACCGACCAGCGCCACGGTATAATCATAATTGTTGTCTGATCCGTACGTACATATTTTGACTTCTGGATCATCTCCAGCCACTTGACACCCATCAGCATAAGGGGCTGCTTTGTCTGACTTAATGGACGCATCTCGCGGCAGATAGTCTTTCTCTTCAACATGTGACAGATCATAGACTTGTGCCCCCGGATAATCTCTTGAACCGATGAGTTTATCGGCTCCTTCTGCCTGTGATACGGCATAATATTTCCATGCACTATTGAAGAGCAGTACTGGTGCCATGATGAGCAGCAGAACACCTGCCAGCTTCCAGCTGGCATTGTTGAATGGAAGCGTCCGTACCGGCTTCTCTATAATGTAAGTCAGCAGCCATGATAAGACCGCCGAAATCAATATGATCAGCAGACCGTCTATTAATGGTACATCCTTACTGTCCTGCCATATGTAATAAAATGTAAGTATTACCCAGTGCCATAAGTAAAAGCCATATGATATACTACCAAGTTTGACCATGAATGGTAGTCCGAGAAAACGCTCGACTCCGAACTTTGATGAATTTTCACCGGACACTAAAATAAAGACTGCTGCAAGTGTCGGCCATAGAGCAATATAGCCTGGAAACATAGATGAGACGTTCAGTAATAAGCCACAGAACAGCAGCATAAACAGTCCGAACCAACCGAGTACACCTGCCACTAATGAATTCAATTTGAGCTTAGTCAATGTCAGACAAAGTAGACCACCGAGTGCAAACTCAAAGGCGCGTGTTCGTGTATCAAAATAAGCCCAAGGTTGATTTACTGCTGTCAAATAGACCGAATAACCTAGTGACAGTATGAATATCATGACGAGCATGACAAAGAGCGGCAGACGAATGTCCCGCTTCAGCCATTTACTGATCCAGAGCGCTGCCGTGATGACTACAAACCAGATGACATAGAACTGCCCTTGTATACTCATCGCCCAGAAATGCTGCACCGGACTTTTTTCGTTGGATGCATCCAAGTAATCTGTCGATGAAAGCGCCAGCTGCCAGTTTTCATAATAGAGTGACGATGCGAATACTTCTTTGATTGTCTGCACCCATCTGACTTCCGGCATGAAAAAGAAGCTCAGTATGACTACGGTGAGCAGCACGAAAAATGCAGACGGCATCAATCGTTTCAATAAACCGAATATAAAATCAAAGAAATGAACAGTGCCGTTTTTTCTGACTTTTGATAACAGACTTGTCGTAATCAAAAATCCGGAGACGACGAAGAACACGTCGACGCCTCCAGATACTTTGCCGAGCCATATATGATAAATAGCGACGAGTAATGCTGCGACTGCACGCAATCCTTCAATTTCAGGCCTGAATTTCTTGTGAGTTGGTACTTGTTGTAATTGCATATGTTCACCTATCTATTAAGAAGTTATTACTTAATGATATACAATTAATGTTAATTCAATGTAAATCTATTATGAAGATTATAAAGCATATTGACTGATGACTGCTTCATGCTCCGGGTAGATCGGCAGCAGGTCTGCTTTTTTAAATAATTCGAAGTCATCGAATGAAAACCCCGGTGCAACCATACAGCCGACAAAGCTCCACTGTGCATCATCATCCACGGTTGAAGCAAATATCGTATGTGCAGGCACGAGAAACTGCGGAACTTCTCCTGCTGTAAGGTCCATACCGAGCTTCACTTGTTCATAACGATGATCTGGATGAATCATGTGAATCGTAATCGCATCACCTGCGTGATAATACCATAGTTCGTCCGATGCTATCCGGTGGAAATGAGAAATGTTGCCGGACTCAATCAAGAAATATATGCTTGTGAATAAATGGTGGTCATCCATGGTCTTATCAGAAACATAAGATTGATGGAAATAGCCGCCTTCAGGATGCGGCAGTAAATTCAATCGTTGAATAATCTCTTCTTTCGTTATCATAAACTCTCTCCTATAAAAAATGCTGAGACTCATGCCTCAGCTCTTTAAGTTTATTCTGTTAATGCAACGTTATGGTGAACCGTTTGTACATCTTCAAGATCTTCAATAGCATCGACCAGTTTCTCAAAAACTTCCAAGTCAGCTGCTGACAGCTCAAGTTCATTCTGTGCCACCATGGACAATTCAGCTACAGTAAACTCTTCAATACCTGACTGCTTCAATGTATTCTGTACAGCAGCGAACTGATCAGGCTCTGCATAGACAATGACTTGTCCGTCCTCTTCAACAACGTCGCGCACATCAATATCTTCTTCCATCAGCAGCTCCAATGTCTCATCAGCTGTCTTACCTTCAAAGCCGACGATTGCCGTGTTGTCAAACATATAGGCAACAGAGCCTGATACACCCATGTTTCCGCCGTTTTTACCGAATGCTGCACGGACATCACTCGCTGTACGGTTGACGTTGTTTGTCAGTGCATCAACAATCAGCATAGAACCCCCTGGTCCGAATCCTTCGTAGCGAAGTTCATCAAAGTTTTCTTCAGCGCCGCCCTTCGCTTTTTCAATCGCACGGTCGATGATGTGCTTCGGCACTGAATAAGTTTTCGCACGCTCCAGTGTGAATTTCAAGTTCTGGTTGGATTCTGGATCCGGTTCCCCAGACTTAGCAGCCACATAGATTTCACGGCCGAACTTTGCATAAATACGGCTTGTATTTTTATCTTTTGCAGCTTTTTTCTCTTTAATATTATTCCATTTACGACCCATAATGTTATCCTTCTTTCAAATAATATAATCCTATTATACACCAATTATGCCACAAAAAAAGAGACGGTATGACCGTCTCGTTAATCTCTTAAAATACTAGCTAGTCTCAGCACATCCATAATGATGTTCAGCAGATTGATGAACAGATTGAAGCCCATCTCACGCGCTGAAAAATTGCCCCGCTTCATTCTGTTGAAATCATAAATCGTATATAGCAGGAAGATGGCAAGTCCAGCAATCGTGATCACTAAGTGGAACATCGGCATCTGAATGAATAATCCGACAAAACTAGCAAGTACGAGAACAACTAATGCCGGAAACAGCAGACGTCCTAAGTTTGTTGCATCACCGACAACAAAATAACCGAGGAAGCCGAAAGCAAAAAACGCACCGACCGCTAAGCCGACATTCTGATAGAAACCAACTGTTCCTAAATCAGCGATATAGTACATGAATGCTGTATAGCTGACGACACCGAGTAAAAATGCAAGAATGTTCGATAACATTGAATCAAATTTACGGGATGCTTTGACAAACAATGAAATCAGCACGATAGCAAAAATTAAGATGGTAATCGGAAATCTTAAAGCATCAGGCACAAATTGTCCGACAAATGTCCCTGCTAAAAAGACCACCCAGTAGTAAATAAAATATAACCAGGCTTGTTTAACGCTGCTTGAGCGGGATCCTGAATATGATGTTTGATAGTTCATAGCATAACCTCTTTAATATAGAATTCATCCGGTAGGATTAATTTACATTTTACATGGTCAGCCGGACAATTACAAACTTTCAAATTAGACGAACATGCTGAGCAGCAGAATGAACATCAGACCAGTGACAGAGATGATTGTTTCAAGCAGTGTCCATGTCAATAGAGTCTCTTTCACAGACAGACCAAAGTACTCCTTGAACATCCAGAAGCCTGCATCGTTGACGTGAGATGCAATAACGCTGCCGGCGCCAGTCGCAAGAACGACGAGTGCCACATTGACATCACTTGCTGCCAGCAGCGGGATGATAATACCGGTCGTAGAAATCGCTGCGACAGTGGCAGAACCAAGTGCAATCCGTAATACGGCAGCGACCAGCCACGCTAAAATAATCGGTGAAAAGCTGGAATTTGTAAACAATGTTTCTACATGTTTGCCGACGCCGCCATCAATCAGCACTTGCTTGAAGGCCCCGCCTGCTCCGATAATAAGCAGCATCATGCCGATTGGATAGATGGCGTCAGTGACTGACTGCATGACATCTTTCATCTGACGTCTGCGTCCAAGACCCATCGTAAAGATGGCAAAGATAATAGACAGCAGCATAGCAGTCGATGCATCCCCTAATAAGTAGAGCGCTTTAATGCCATTGCCCGGTGTTATATGTTGTGCACCAACAATCAGTTTAACAATGGTCGCCATAAGCATTAAGATGACCGGAAACAATGCAGTCAGTGTACTGATACCGAAGCCCGGTGTGTCTTCAAGCTTGAAGTGAACATTCTTTCCTAATGACGAAATATCTCCTTCTTTTGTGAAAGCAGTTGGTGCGATTTTCTTCGCGAGTTTATTGAACACGGGACCTGCGATAATTGCGACCGGAACACCGACGATGAAACCATACAGCAGCACTTCCCCTAAATTCGCACCGTATTCCTTAGCGATCAGCACAGGACCTGGATGCGGTGGCAGGAAGCCATGAGTGACAGAGAGTGCAGCGGCCATCGGAATACCGAGATGAAGCGCCGGTAATTTTGTTTCTTTTGCAATCGTGTAGACAATCGGTATCAGTAGTACAAGACCGACTTCAAAGAATAAAGCAATACCGATAATGAATGAAGCGATGACAACCGCCCATTGAATGTTTTTCAGACCGAAGCGGTTGATCAGTGTGCTGGCGATACGGGTTGCACCGCCGCCGTCAGCTAACAGCTTACCGAGCATGGCACCTAGGCCGAAGATCAACGCGATATGGCCGAGCGTCCCACCCATCCCCGTCTCAATGGTTAATACGACCTTATCCAGCGGCATCCCCAGCAGCAGCGCCGTCGTGAATGCCGTGATAATCAATGCGATGAACGTGTTCAGTTTTAGTGCCATAATCAGGACAAGTAGTATCATAATTGCGATGGCTACTGTAATCAGCGGCCATTGTTCTACAAAAAAGTTCATTTAATAGTCCTCCTGTTTTACTTCTCTTCGAGCAGCTGTTCATGACGGCGCTGGAAGGCGGCGATTGCTGCGTAGTTCTCTTCCAGGCTCTGTGTCAAGTTAATATAAAGCGGGAGTATTTCCCGGTAAATTTTCACGTGGTCAAATAATGGTGTATGTTCGAACGAAGCACCGACCATGTCGCTGATATGAGAGAAATCCTTTTTTATCCCTAAGGCGACCTGGCCAAGTGCCATCGCACCGAGACACGAGCTTTCATGGCTTTCCGGCACGATTAAGTCGTGCTCGAAAATATCCGCCATCATTTGACGCCACAGTTCACTTTTAGCAAATCCACCGGTCGCCTTCAATGACTTGACCGGCTCATCCATCAAAACATTCAGCGCGATGAACACGGAGTACAAGTTAAAGATGACGCCTTCCAGTGCCGCACGGATCATATGTTCCTTCTTATGGGACAATGTCAGCCCGAAAAATGAACCTCTGACGTCAGCGTTCCAGTGCGGCGCCCGCTCTCCTGCTAAGTACGGATGAAAGAGCAGACCGTTACTGCCGGCAGGTACGCGTGCTGCAATCTTCATGAGGACATCGTAGCTCTCGACACCGAGACGTTTTGCGGTCTCTGTTTCGCTCGCTGCAAACTCATCGCGTATCCATCTGAGGACGATGCCGCCGTTATTCACCGGCCCGCCGATAACCCACTGGTCTTTCGTCAGTGCATAACAGAACAATCGGCCCTGTTTATCTGTCTTCGGCTGGTCGATGACTGTGCGGATTGCACCGCTTGTACCGATAGTGACAGCAACTTCACCCGGTTTAAAGGCATCGACACCGAGGTTACTGAGCACTCCGTCAGAAGCACCGATAACAAACGGTGTCCCGGCATCGATGCCCATCATATCCGCAAACCGTCTGTCCATATCTTCATAATATGTTGTTGTATCAACGGGTTCAGATAACTGTGAATCATCAATACCCAAGAGCTGCAGCACGTCCTGATCGTAGTTAAGCTCATGAATATTGAACAGCCCGGTCGCTGAAGCGATGGAATAATCAATGACGTAGCGGTTGAACAGCTTATAGAAGATGAACTCCTTAATGCCGATGAACTTCTTCGCCCGCTTGAACAGTTCCGGTTTCTCTTCTTTCAGCCACATTATTTTAGAGAGCGGGCTCATCGGATGAATCGGCGTTCCCGTCCGGTGATATATATCAAGACCGTTATAATCTTCATTGATCTTCTTCGCATACTGGTAGCTTCTGTTATCAGCCCACGTGATGCTGCGAGTCATCGGTTCATTATCAGCATCCATGACAATCAGACTATGCATGGCACTTGAGAAGCTGACAAAGGCAATCTCATTTTTGGCGGCTCCTGCTTCCCGGACAACATGTTTAATCGTCATCATGACCGCATCAAATATTTCATTCGGATCCTGCTCAGCCGTATCAGCGGTCGGTGTGTGCAGCGGATATTCTACGTGATGGACGGCTTTAATCGTCCCCGCATCATCATAAATGACAGCTTTCGTACTTGTCGTACCGATATCGGCACCAATCATAAATTTCATGTTACTCACCCTTCCTATGTTTGCTGGAATGCCATAAGGCGTCAATGTGACTGTCGACATCGTCAAAGTTCAAATGCATCGCCTGCTTGAATAATGCTCTGTCATTCGTAGCAATCGCCTGAATATATAACAAGTGATTGTCAATCACGCGGTCAAAATCGTGCATATCCTCAATCATCCGCTTCCTCATCGAAATCAGAATGAGCGTCTCCATGATCGGCTTTAAGTTCTGCCATAAATAAAGGACCTGCTGATGATTGGCGAAGCGAATGATGGTCTGATGGAACAGCATATCCTGCAGACTGAATTCATCAGCATCCTTGAACTTAACGGCCACTTCCATCATTGCGATAATTTTATTCAGCTGGTTTAACAGTTCAGCTGACTCGAGCTTCATCAGTTTTTCGAAGACGAACCCTTCAATCAGCAGTCTAATATCATAGATTTCTTCAATATCTTTCGGTGATAATCCAATGACTGTCACGCCCATCCGTTCGCTGCTGATTAAATTATCAGAGGCGAGCATCTTAATAGCATCTCGTATCGGCGAGCGGCTCGTTTCATACATTTGTGCCAGCTGGTTTTCAGTCAGCTTATCACCCGGCTTGTAGCTGCCGTTGATGATTTTCAGTCGGAGGTCAGCTGCAATTCTCTCTCCAGATGATGCTTTATCAAGCCATTGTTCAGGAAACATATCATCCCTCCTACATACTTGTATACAAGTATATTAATATAAAAACGCTTTCTTGTAAACGGTTTCTCTTTACTTCTTCCTGGATAAGATAAAAATCACCATAAAAAAACAGGTAGACTACTAAAATAGTCCACCCATTAAATAAATATATTCAGACCCCAGAAAATCAAAGCTGCAATCAAGGCCGAAATCGGCAGTGTGATGACCCATGTAATAATCATACGCTGTGCCGTCGTCCATTTCACACCTTTGACGCGGTGAGATGACCCGACCCCGAGAATAGATGATGAGACCACATGTGTCGTTGAAACCGGCAGATGAATATGCGTCGCACCGAAGATGATCAATGCTGAACTTAAGTCAGCTGCAACACCATTCGCGGGACGGATTTTCATAATGTTGCCACCCACTGTTTTGATGATTTTCCATCCGCCGATCGCTGTTCCGAGACCCATTGCAGTGGCACATGAAACCTGTACCCAGTGCTGAATGTCATCGCCTGTCTGCAGCCCTGCAGTAATCAGCGCCATCGTAATGATACCCATCGCTTTTTGTGCATCATTCGTACCATGCGAGAACGCTTGAAGTGCCGCCGTAAAAATCTGTACAAATCTGAAGTTACGATTAGTTCTTGTTAAGTTGTTATTTTTGAAAAACACCTTGAAAATTGAATACATGATATAACCGACAACAAATGCAAGCAGCGGTGATACAATCAAGGCAATGATAATTTTGATGAATCCTGAATAATGCAGTGCACTAAATCCGGCAGAAGCAATCGCCGCACCTGCAACAGCCCCGATCAAGGCATGTGAAGATGAACTTGGTATACCGTAATACCATGTCACTAAGTTCCAGATGATTGCTGCAAGCAGCGCTGCTAGAATAACGACTGAACCATTGTTCAAAGTGAATGGGTCGACGATATCTTTAGTGATTGTCTTCGCTACTCCTGTAAACATCAATGCCCCGAGAAAGTTCATGATGGCTGCCATAATAATGGCATGACGTGGTTTAAGAGCTTTAGTTGACACGGCAGTTGCAATCGCATTGGCAGTATCATGGAATCCATTGATAAAGTCAAAAGCTAGCGCACATATAACAATCGCTATCGTGATAATAAATATAGGTTCCATTCAAAAAACTCCTTAACTGTTTTTCATAATGATAGATTCAAGATTGTGGGCCACCGTCTGACATTTATTCGCAATATCTTCAAGTGACTGATAAATATCTTTGATCTTCATAATCGTGACTGGATCTGTTTCAACAGATAGGATGTGCTTGATTGATTGACGAAGAATACCGTCGCAGTTCGTTTCATGCTCTTTAATGTTGATTGAATGCACACGAATATGTGAAAATTTCTTCTGTGCAACTAATTCTACAGAAATTTTAATTTCGTCTGCGCAAGCTTGTATATTTTTGACGAATTCAGCAGTGAATTCATCTGTATATTCAATAGAGTACATTTCGAACATGGCAGCCGTCTCTTCCATACCATCAAGAACATCATCAATTGCATTGGCAAGTGCCAGAATGTCTTCACGTTCAATCGGCGTGATGAATGTCTGGTTCAAGTCAGAGATGATCTGATGCATTAAATTATCACCATTCGTTTCAAATGCTTTAATGCCATCTGCGTATTTTTTTAAATCAAACGCTGTATGGAAATTCATTTTTCCGAATGCTAATGATGCACGCTGCAGGTTTTCTGCCATCGCTTCAAGCTGTACTGCAAATTTGTCTTTTTTTCTGTTAAACATTATGTAATGCCTCCTATAGGGATATCCATCAATTATTGTGCAAGGTTAACGTTAATATTCTATATGATATTGCGCTATAACGATAGCATATTTGTTAAGAAAAAGTAAATTTCGTGTACTTATTATTTAATTAGTGAATAAATAATGACGTTTGTAAATTTAATATTTATTTTATGTTACAGAATTGTAAATGTGTCTTATAACAATCGGGTTTATGTAAACATCAGTCATACGATAGATTCATTAAAGATAATAAAAACCAGCTGAAATTAAATTCAGCTGGTTTTTATTATGATTTTATTTCGTGTATGACCGAATAATTCCGTTGTTCTTATCTTCATTGAACCTCTGAATCCTCATCTCTACATCAAATACACGTGTTGTGATGAGATGGAAGGGAGATTGACAGAACTGATAGAACCATTTAGGCATGGATGGAATATAATCATATATACCGATGATGATTTCATCAGTTTCTATCATCCGTCTGAATTCAAGTCTGCCTTTACCGTCATGACGCTGTTGTACTAATGAGCCTGCTGTAATCTCAAATAATTGTCTGTCATTATTAGTGACATCCGTCAATTGCTTCAATATAACGAGATCCATTGATCTTGCCCGTAAATAATAAGTATCATCCAAATGTCTGACGTTCGATACATTAGGAACGATATCATTATAATAATTAAAGTAATGGCTGACGAAGCGCTCAAGTGTCCATGTGTCAGGAATTTTGTATCGGGCAAGCACCCGCACATCATCATGACGAGACGACTGGTCAGAGGCCATGATGCCTTTACGTGTGATTTTAGTGTTTGTCACTATGACCGGCGTTTTGTAATGCCTTAAAATTTTCAATGTCTCTTGATCTTTTGTGTCTCCTGCAATATAGATGACTGCTTTGACTTGATTCTTCTCAGCGGCACGTGCGTAATTATCGGCAGCAAGCGCATTCAAATCAGTGAATGTCGCTTCTGTCGTCTTACTAGAACGCTTTGTGGGGTCGAGATAATAGATTGCAAAGTCAATACCTTCCATTGCCTGTTCGACATCTTCAAGATTGAAGATGTCGCCTTGAAACCACGACAGATTCGCCTTTCTTGCTTCAGGATACTTTGACATCGTGACAATATCCAGATCTTCTTTCAGCATATGGTATAGATGACTACCGATATATCCTGATGTCCCTGTTAATAGAACTTTTGACTGCATATCTCTGCCCCCTTGTTCAACATAACTCCATTTTAATACGACTTGCTAGTTGGTATCAATCATCGTTGTCTGTTGCGCATACGGTGCCTGTTTCGTATACCGGCCGAGAAACATCAATAACTTCTGATATGTCAACTGAGATTCTTTCAGCTCCATATGAAACTGATATTGATGACGAAGATCGTGTGTCCCGTCAAAAAATGATGTTTGGAACGGGACACCTTTTGCCTTGAATACTTGTACAAGTTCTCGTGCCTGTGAGTCAAATGGATCGGCATCCCCGACCGTCAGAAAGGTCGGCGGGTAGTCTTTAGTCACATGTCTAGTCGTTGACATTTGATTGATCGGCACAAAGTTTTTTTCCCACTCAGCCTCGCCGGTGTAACTTTCCATAAATAATTTAATTCGAGGAAATTTAGTTGCTCTGACAGTCTTCATATCATAGAATCCACCGAATAATATGACGGCTTTCAGCTGCTCTTTAGTGAAGCTCTGTTTGATTTCCATTGTCTTTCGTAACTTGTCATTCGTCTGAATCGCGGCAAACTGACTGGCAAGCTGTGCGCCTGCGG
>CAACXC010000082.1_pt1 | contig 58072 bp, 57 predicted proteins | sample 2275831 | NCBI WGS metagenome assembly CAACXC01 (sample SAMEA5312476, study PRJEB27640) | indoor metagenome | biome: indoor environment; feature: uncontrolled; material: tiles wood | place: Germany | collected 2014-07-07
GAAAGTCTGAAAGAATGCGCCATCCGAGAGGCGAGGGAAGAGACAGGGCTGGATGTTGAAATTGTGGGTCTCGTCTATGTCTCGCAGAATATTTCAAACGGGGTAGTGGCGTTTGTTTTCCACGGAAAAATCCTAGGCGGAGAGCTGACTGACGCAACTGAAGAAACGAAAGATGTCGGATTTTATGATACATCAGAAGAAACGATTGATCGCTATGTGAAACGCACGCATTTCAAGGAGCGAGTGCTGCAATCACAGAAGCTGGAGTATATACCGATGGATATTGTAGCCAACAGACCTTATAGTATTATTGAACGCATGAACTGACGCGGAATTACTCATTTCCGCGTCAGTTCAAATGTTTAGAGATAGTTTATTCGCTTGCAAATGTCAATTCAGTGTCAATCTGTCCGGTAATTTCGGTGACCGGCAGTGGAACACCTTGCAGCCACTTACCGAAATCAAGTACAACAGGTTCGGCATCGCCGCCGAGTGCTATCCATGCAGTGAGTTGTTTCGGGAAATAGCAGCTTGTATGAATAGTACCGCTCCAGCTGGAATATTTGTCGCTGAAAATACCAGCAGTTGTGTTGTTCATTGCAGTGAATGCTTGTTTAGCAGTCAGGCCGCTGTTGACCTGCGCTGTCATGGCCTGCATCCGTTCTTTGGAGTCGGTCAGTACTTTTCTGTTTTCATGAGTTAATACTTCAAAATGATTCGTACAGTAATGGTGTTCTCTTATATTAATATCACGCGGTGTCACTTCAACAATTTGAGTGATGCCTTTTTTGTCGAGAAGAATATAGGAGAAGCTTGAGCGGTGCGGGATAGCTTTTAAGAGTGTGACTGCTTCATCGACATCTCTGCACGTTTCAAGAATCAGCCGGCCGATCATATAACAGACAAAGCCGTCTCCTGGTTTTTTGCGGTGCATGAAGTTATAGCCCATCGTCAAACCGTGTTCGTTAATGCCGTCCATCCGGCCGGTCACTCGTGATACGGGCGCCATCGTTGCATATCCGCCGTCATTCGGCTGGAAGAATGTCAGCCGGCCGTCATAAGTCGCCGGGTGGTAGTCATAGTTACGCACGAGGAAATCTTCAGCAGTGAAGACAGAGCAGCCTGAATCTTTTGCGTAAACTCTGTAGCCCCCAAAGTTCTGCAGCACTTGTTCCAGCCCCATATCAAGAGAATCTTGTAGCCCCGTCAGCTCGTTCCATATTTGCGGGGCGAATTCGTTGAATACACGCTTTGTTTCCTCAATATCGATATCAAATCGCGGGCGTCTAATGCGCCATTCGCGTTCACGGTTCTTCATCATTAATGTTCCTTTCATCCATTCTCCTTGAGAATAGCCGAAATCATAATGATTGCCGCGGAATTCTGTAATGATACTTTTTACGTTCTGCACACTATCACACCTTTTAACAGTTTTATTCAGTCTAACATAACTGGGCATTTGTTATGGGTAAGCGGGCTTTTGCTATACTGAGAATTGAGGTGACATAATGAAGCATAAATCCTATGTGCTGCTGCTCGGCGTTATATTGATTGCATCGACATTAAAGCGAATCATCAGGGTCTTTTGACATTTACAGCCCCCTTCGGTTGACTTCACTTTTAATTTTTACTAGGGTAGACGGTGAGGAGTGATAGTATGAGAACGTTGGAACAAGAGAAAGATTTATTCTTTATCGACGGTTCAACGTACGAGTTACTGAAAGATGAATTAAAGACGACGGTGGTCTGTCCTAAAGATGAGTTTCGAGGGCATGCCATCTACAAAAATTTCCATGTGAGCAACTGCCATAGAACGTGGCGGATTTCAGATTATGACTATGTGATTGCCGCTCAGCCGGGCTGGTACGAATCACTGCCAAGAGATCAACAGCAGCTTGTGTTCAATGAACAGAAGCGGACAGGTTCCTGTATGCTGCTCGGCAACATTTTAATTACACAGAACTACTGGTCCCGATTATCTGAGTCCCAGCAGCAGAAAGTGATCAGTTTTTACGATGAACCGATAGAAACGATCGATGTGACCGGACTGCCGGAACGCTTTACTCGTCTTCATGGTCGTTTTCCTGATGAACATGGCGGCAACTGCTTTGCGGCTGCGTTATATGGTGTGACTGATGAAGCATCTATACTGAGCGAATGGATTCACGACCAGATGTTCACAGATATGCTGGAGCGTAATGATTATCATCAAGTCGCCCAGCCTGCAAAAGGCGATGTAATTGTATTTGTACGTGATGGTGTTATCGTCCATGCAAGTTATATGATTGATGATGATTACTGTTTCAATAAATCAGGACAGATGTTCTATAACCCATGGCATATCGCGCGTATTGACAAAGTAAAAGAAGACTGGAAAGATTGTGAAGTGACGTATTACAGTGGGTCTGACCATCGATATCGAACAGCTGATATGAACGCAGAAAAACAGGCCGTATATGCGTAATTAATAGAATTGTATTGACCTTTTCTATGTTTTTTACTAATGTAAAATAAACATCAGAATAAGGGGACAGCTATGCGATTAATCAAACACGACTTGAGCTACATCGACGCCATTATGGCTGGAACAAGTCGACCAGAGATTCATGATATCCTCGGCATGGACACGCATATGATCGATAGAGAAGGAACCACACGATTTGTTCTGAATATGATTGATGACAATGACTGCACGCAGTATTCGAGATATATTCTAGATGATGATGACCAGTTCATCGGTATCATTACATTGAAGGACATTGACCGGGTGGACCGCATTGCGACAATGGGTACGTGGATTTATCCAGAACGCTGGGGAGAGGGCTATAACCGCCGGGCTAAAGATGAGATGTTGACAACTGCTTTTACGCAGTTAGCACTGGAGGCAGTGCTGTTCGGTGTTAAATTGAGAAACATCCGCTCGATGAAGGCGCAGGAGAAATTGCCTTATACAACGCTTGACGTTGCGGACCGCTATCCGGAGCGTGCTCTGACAAAGCAGATTCGATTGAATGAACCGTTTCAGCTGAATGTAGTTTATAAGGAAGACTTTCTTGAATATCTTAGAGTTACATTAAATAGTTAATCCCTCCTGTGAAGGAGGGGTTTTTTTATGGATCATAACGAAAAAAACTCCCCTTTGACTAAAAAGGGGAGTAGATGTGATTAGTAGACGCCTACTTGGCTCCATGCTGCAGATACTGTTGCCGCATCTGTTGAACCATATAAATCAGTTGCTGATCTTACTAACGCAGCTCTCGCATCAGCGAATGATGCATTTGGTGTTAAGTAGTATGTCAGCGCTCTGTAGTAGATTTTTTCTGATTTAGATTTTCCAAGTTGAGTGACCGTATTGTAGAACGCTTTGTTCGGGATACCACTGTTTGTATGAACCCCGCCCCAGTCGCCGGCACTTGTATTCGGTAAGTATTTGTAATTATTCATATGAGCGGGCTGACCATAAGCTTCAGGGTTAGACATACTGCGCAGTGCGTCGCCGCTCTTATTAGGCGTATAGACATCTTCACCCATTAAGAAGTCAGGATCGACGAAGTAACCGAAGACGTCAGAGAATGATTCATTCAAAGCACCAGGCTGATTCTCATAGACCAGTCCTGCTGTTTTTTCAGTCACTGCATGTGTCAATTCATGTGCAATCACATCATTTGCTCCTGATAGTGGAGAGAATGTGACACCATCTCCGTCTCCATAAACCATCGATTCACCATTCCAGAATGCGTTGTTGTAATTTCTGCCGTAATGGACGATAGAGTAAATCGGTGCGCCCTGGTTATCGTATGAATCGCGGTTATGAACTGATTGATAATAGTCATACACCTGATCTGCATAGTAATGCGCATCGACTGCTGCACGCTGTGTTGTTGATGTGAAACTCTTATCTATATCGTAGACGAGAGAGTATCTTGACGTTGTATTTTTGGCATCATATGTTTGAATCTTACCGGTATGAGTGACATCAGATAAATAGTATCTGCCGCTTTCTTCATATAAGTTTAATGTTTTAGTAGCGCCATTTGTACCTGTTCCAGTACCTGTTGTTGCGCCAACATCAGTTAGGGCATTCTGCTTCTTAACCACTTCGCCTGTTTCAGCGTCAATCTGTACTTTCCAGTTAGCTGGTTCCGGTGTTAAGTAGATGAGTTGAACATCATAGACTAATTTGTTTACTTCAGCATTCACAACTAAATCAGCTTTTTTAACCACTTTGCGGTCCTGGTTTTTCACTTCATCTTTTGTAATGCCAGCTGCTGCATAAGCTTTGTTAACTGCCTCTTCAGCTGAAATCTGTTGAGTATTAGTCGGTGCCAGCTTCTCCTGATTCAGGTCACCGTTGACGAAAACGACTTGTCCTTCTTTGTTGACGTGGACTTTCACTTCTGTGTTCAATCCGGCTTTGCCATTTACTTTCGGTTTTAATGTATAGTGTGTGAAGCCTAGATCATCCTGCTGTACTGATACGACTTCATACTGTTTATAGTTTTTCTTGACTTCTTTTGAACCAGGTAAGTTTTTGAGTGTATTTTTAGCATCCTGTTTGCTCTGTACTTTCTCAAGCTTTGATAGTGCTTTTGAACCATCTGATTTGGCAAAAGAGTCGTTTGTAGGAACTAATGAAGCCAGTAAAGCTGTTGATAATACTGCAGGTACGATGAATTTTTTCGACATATAGACACTCCTTAAGTAATTTTTAATGCTAATTCTCATTATAAATATTCTAAAAATTTTGACATCAGTATATAACGCAAAGATAGACTGTCATTTTTTTAACATTACGGCTTTTATATGCTAATTTTATATATTTAATATGATTATTATGATTATTTTAGCTAAATAAATATTGATAACACTGAATCATTAACATGATTTAACACTTTTAAATTGTTAATAATTCATGCAGATGATTGAACAAAAAAAGCTGAATCATTAAGATTCAGCTGAAGGAATAGTTAATTCAGTTAAAATTGTCTTTAAAGAAACTGTTTTAGATCCGCGTATATTCTGGCCTGACCAATTGCTCATAAATTCAGCATTGTATTGCAACTTTGCCGCAGCTCTTATATCAGCTGTCAATTGATTCATGATAGGGTAGGGAGGAACCGAATGATCTGCTAAGCGGATCATCATCTCATTACTGATTCCTCGTGCAGGTTTTCCAGTGAAAGAAGTCGTCACGACAGCAGCAGTTTCATCAGCTTCATTAATCGCTTTTTTATGAAGTGGATGAGCTGAACTTTCATAGGTATTGAGGAAACGTGTTCCTATCTGGACATAATGAGCACCGAGTGCCTGAGCTGCCTGGATTCCCCGGCGATCTGCAATACCTCCTGCTGCAATAATGGGAATGGCTACGGCATCAGCTATTTGAGGAATAAGACTCATTAATCCGATAGAAGACTGTTTAAGAAATCCGCCGTAATGTCCTCCCGCTTCATATCCCTGTGCAGTCACAAGTTCGATTCCCCGTTCTTCAATGATAAGCGCTTCATTAACATTAGTTGCTGTCCCGATTGTTTTAATACCAGCTTCTTTCAATTTCTTGATTACTGTTTTATCGGGGCAGCCAAATGTAAAACTGACGACAGGAACATTCATTTTAATACATAACTCAATATAGTCGTTGATTGATGGTTCTTCAATCAAGTGAATGTTAGTTATTTCAGGAATATTCAACATCCGTCTCACATTATTAAGTTCATTATTAATGATTGTAATATCATATGATAAATCATCCACACGATGATGTGCAAAGATATTGACAGCAAAAGGACAATCAGTAAGAGACTTTACTTCTTTAATTTGATTTGCCAGCTCATTAATTGAAAGACCACCTGCAGCGATAGAACCGAGGCAGCCATTATTCGACACTTCTGCTACAAATGAAGGACTGATAATCCCGCCGGCCATTGGTGCTTGAATAATCGGTGAAGAAATTCCGAGCAAAGCGCTCACTCCTTTAAGCTCCTGTGATACCCATTTCCATATGCATACGAACCATCTTATGTTCACCATTGATTGTTTTGAATGTCAGTATCGCCAGTGATGAATCCTCGATTAAGTTATAATTGCCGTCTTCTCTGAAGATGCGAATGATAACAACACTATCTGAACCGCGTTCCGTTTTATAGATTACATCAAATTCCCATTCTTGCTGCTGTTCAAAAAGTTCTTCAAACACTTTGATGATGTGATCATAAGTGTATACTTTCTCTTCACCAGTCGGTAATATGAAAGTTGCATCCAAGTCAGGTGAGAGGATTTTCTTGATGGTTTCAATATCCTGATGTTGCCATGCTGCTAATAAATGGACATGTGCCAAGATGTTCACGTTCCTTCTGTATGGTTTAATTGAGTAAAATTTATTATAGCATGTCAGTATAGATAAAACATTTCTTTACTCTAATTTTGTATGTTAGAATAAACATATACAAAAACAAGAGGTGAAATGAAAATGAAAAACGTACTCAAAGGATTATTTTTCATCGTATTTTTATTAGCACTTATTGTCACAGGTGGCGCAGCTGTTCTGTTCATGCGCTTTAAAGCTGATTTTGAAGACATCGAACGTCGTACACAAGATATCGTTGCTAAAATTGAATCAGAAAACGTCTAGAACTTGCCATAGTGGTGAGTTCTTTTTTGTGACATTCTTTTCTAGGGGGCGGACATTTGTCAGCGATATGGTCTGAAGTATCTTTAGTGGAAGAAAAAGCAGTTGAACAGTTGATTGAGTTGATGCGCTTGACTCATCCGTGTATTGAAGATATTGTGATAGGCTGTCCGAAAACAGATGAAGGTTATATGATGGCTATGAAGATTAAGGAAGCATGGGAACAGCTGGGTGGTTTTACTGGTGAGGGCGGCACTGTACTTGATATCGTCTGCTGGAATGATCAGTCCAGTTCATTCAATAAATATTCTAACCGTATTATAAAACATTATCCTGATGCTTTTGTGGCTGTTGGAACAACGATTGGATTCAAAGAAATCAATAAGCGGCTCCACCGTTTTTCAGAGCTGACAGCTGAGAAGATTTATATTCTCGGTGATTATAGTGAGACATTGAATTCATTATTTTGTGAGCGGTTGACGGGTGTAAGCTGGTCGGGCAGACCGTGGAAAATTTCACGGTTATAGTGCGGTAGACAAGAGAAACAGCCGATCATCGGCTGTTTCTCTTGTTGAGTCGCGGCTGCAGCAGCAGGGTTCCCATCAGTAATAATATATAGCCTGTTAAATTCAATGCCATCGGCTGTTCGCCTGTAGCAGGTAGAGACTTAACATGACTGGTCTGTTGAGTGTTAACAGCGGGACGGCTTGAAGTCTTGGATGTCACAGGTGTGCTGTTGTCTGAATACTCTGGTACTTCATGAGTTTTGTCATCCGTCATCGTATCGTGTGTTGTCGATGAGTCATTTGTAGCTGCATAGTTGTTCGGCTGATTGATGTCATCACGTGGGACAGGAGAGTAGGGCTTGATGCTGGGTGGGTCAACTGGCAGCTGCCGCGTTACTTTGCTTTCGGTTTTTGCAGGCTTTTCTTTAGTGACCGGCTGAGTGGCTGGCAGCTGCTGCGTTACTTTGCTCTCTTGGCTGTTCGTTTTTGCAGGCTTTTCTTTAGTGACCGGCAGCTGGGGCCGTGCCGTGCTCTTTGTCTGACGGTCTTCAGGTTGATCTGAGAGGATAGCGCTGACACGATCTCTCTGCTGCACTTTATTTGAATTCCGCCGTATGTCATTTGAATGCTGCTGTACTGCACGCTGTACTGGCTGTTCGTCTGTCGTTATGCTCTGAGGTTCAGCGGAATCATCTGTTGTCATGATGAAATATTTTTCCTCACCTGCTTCGACAGCTGTTGTTTGATGATTATATGAGATGGTATAACTGCCAGCTTCAACGTTATGGAATGATGCTGTGCCGCTGTCATCAGTTATTACTTCATCAATCACTTCGTTGTCTTTCAGCAGCTGAAGCGGCATATTGGATGCGACTGTTAAATCTGAAAGCAAGGCGTGAATGGTTACTTGAAGAGCAGGCGATTCATCAGCTGAAGCGTCTTCAACTTCAGTCGTTTCTTCTGGATGGAACTGAATTTCGTTAATATCTGTTGTCAAAGCGACTTCAGTGTCATCATTGATAATAGCGTAATTGTCAGTCGGCTGCTGCATGATGAACATTCCATCATCAAGTGTTTTGAACGACTTGATATGGCCTGCTTGATCGACAAGCTCAAACTGCTGCCTTTTCAAAGGTTGCTGGTCTTCATCGATGAGTTTGATGACTAATGGCGCTGATGCTGTCATAGGGAGTACTGTAAAGATGGCCGTCAATGCAATAAGTGCTGAAAAATTCATAGCGTCCTCCGTTTCATTTGAATAACCATATTATGACACAAAACAATGCCCCGCTCTACATCATTACAATTCATTCACAGCAATGTTATAACCGTCATACTATCTTAAAACGATTAACGTGCTGTTTAATTTTCCATGATCTTGTAAACACTATTAACAGTGCATCATCTAATCATTGGATTATTTCTATAGAATCTCTTCGCTCTGTAAAGCATGCTGTCATATAAATTTAAAAAGTTGTCGAACTTGTCTGAATTTTGAGGTATGATGATGAAAACCATGTATATCCAACATCAATAATTTCGTAAAGTAGGTGATCACCATCAAAATGATAATACTGGATGAACATGAAATGGTAGGTCAGGGAATGGCGCACCTCTTGTCAGCTGAAACAGATATGACTGTCGTCAAAGTATTCTCTGAAATCAATCATCTAGGATATTATATTGAAACGATATCACCGGATATTGTATTATGTGAAGCTAAAATCAAAGGTATGAATGTATTGACTGACTTAAAACGACTGGTCGATAAATATGACAGCACCCGCTTTGTTATACTGACTTCATATGATATTGAAGAATACAAGACGAGAGCACATGATAGCGGAGCGGCTGGATTTATTTCAAAAGGGGAAAGTGCGGACTATTTGATTGATTCTCTGCGAAAAGTATATTATTTCAATCGTAATCTCTGGACAGAAATGACATTGGAACAGCAGATATTGACCGTCCGTGAACGAGAGATACTGGCACTCGTTGCACAGGACATGACTAACAAAGAAATCAGTGAGACACTGTTCGTCAGTAAAAGGACTGTTGAGTATCAAGTGTCCAGCCTGATTCGTAAGCTGGAAGTGGAGTCGAGAGTCGGCGCAGTCATCAAAGGATTGAAGCTCGGTATTATTGAAGAAGATATTACTATCTGATTATTTTTGCGCTATATACGGATGAATATACTGGAAGAATCTTTTAATATGATGATTAACAACACCCATTCTATCAATTAATACATGGATTCTTACCCCCAACAGAATAGTAAATTAAATGATAGAAGAGGATTATATCCTCAAAAAAGAACCCGAATGGGATGCTGATGCTGTTCGGGTTCTTTTTGGACTGCTACTGGAGCGAGAGATTGATGACATCAATAAAAGAAACAAAACACATCTGCTGATTGTCGAGGTTGATTCCGATAATCAGCATGGCCCATGGATCTACTTTTTCGACAGACATTGTCAAAGTCTTGATGTAACCATCATGATAGAATTCAACGAACATCGACTGCTGACTGTGCATGGCTTCCCTTAAAGTGAGGTTGATGTCTTCCAGACGGTCGTCACTGAGGACAGGACGTTCAATCTTGTGCTGCTGCTCAATCTGCTTCTTGATACCCCTATATTGCTCAGGCATGGTGGCAAAGGGGGCCCATTTAATCATGCCGCGTCCATGCGGGATATGAGGATTGAGCTTGCTCCGTTCGATGTTGCGATAGTCGGTCTCGCCATAAATCGGATGGATCATAACATCACTTCTTTCGTGGATGTACCTCTATTATAAGAACGTATGTTCGCAATTTCAAGTGGATTCGTTATGATCCATCTATTTTTATTCATTCACTCGATTCCTCTACATAAAGAAAGACTGCGAGAAACCCAATTATATCAGGGTTTCTCGCAGTCATTTTTATGATGGAATCTGCTGTTTGAAAATAGTTGAGTGAATGGAAAGATAAAGTAACAGCATACCGATCAAGCCGAGACCGATGACGTAAAGAGACATCATCATGCTGTTCAGTACTGTACCGATGATCAAGCCGGAGCTTGCCACAAGACCGGCACCGCTGTGGCCGAGCGAACCAAAGGCGATATAGCTGGCCCGCTTGTCCTCCGGCATCAGCTTTGCCTGAAAAACAGAGATAATCGGTGTCTGCATGAGTTCACCGACTGTAGCGATGAAAATAACAAGTACGAGCAGATACCATGTCGTTAAATGATGAGCAAGACCGTATCCGCCTGTATACATCAATGTGCCGAGCATCAGAACAGCGACTTGATTGCGCTTTTCAGTGACTTTGGCGACAAGGAATGTAATCGTGACTACGAGAATAGTGTTTTCGATAAGCATGATACTCATCATCCGCACGCCGTCGACATGGATGCCGAATAGATTAATCTGCTTAAATTCATCGTGAAGTCTCACACCGATATAGTTCGTCAGTGCAAATTCTGCTGAGAAAATGAAGACCGCTGCCATCGTAAACACAACGAACCGTGTATCTTTCATGGCTACTTTATAGTTGCTGAGCAGATCCCGCATCCAATGGGTTGTCACTGCTCGCGGCGTGCGGTCGGTTGTCGGATCAATTAAATATTTCTTGAAGATGAGCGTATTGATGAGCATAATGATGATGATCAATATAAACAATAACAATCGATGGTCCTTATAGAACAGACCACCGATTGCTGTACCGACGGCAGTCGCTAAGTTGTTGGTCCAGTATGTCGTCACGTAGACTGATTTACGCATCACTTCAGTCGTTGAATCAATGATTAAAGCTTCAAGTGCCGGGAAGACCATTGCATTGCTGATAGCAGTCAGCATGAACAGTAGCGCAACCACCCATGGCATATTGACTGCGGGATGGATGAAGATTGCCATCAGAATCATAATGACCGCAAAAATCATCTGACCTGCCAGCAGCTGACCTTTTCTGCTGAAGCGGTCAGCCAAGTAACCGCCGAGCAGGTTGCATAGTAAACCGAAGATGACATTGATGGAGAGTAAAATACCAGACGTTGCTTTGCCGAGTTCGTCAGCGATATACAGCACCATAAAAGGCATGACACTCATACTCGCCGCATGGTCAAAGAAACCGCAGAAAATACGAAGTTTAACATTGGAAGGAAACTGTGAGAATTTCATGGTGATGGCCCTCTATTTTCGTAAGATTAGTTACATTATAATCTTAAAAGTGCAAAAATAATACAGCTGTTGCAGTATAGCCGCTGTTATTGGATATATACTTCGTCCCAGTTGTAGAAACCGTGCAGCTTCTGATTCGTATGTTGATGATGAGCCGTTTGTTCGGCAGGAAACACCAAACAAAGCAGACCATGTAGAAATTTGATAAAAGAATCCCTGGATAGCATCCAGGGATTCTTATTATTTAGTGATAGCAAGCATCAGTTCGCGTGCGACTTTTGCCGCGACTGCATTAGATACACCTGATGCATCATACGGTGGAGAGAGCTCCACGATGTCTGCTGCGACGACATTCAGCTGTTCGAATACTTTGAATGCAGGTTCCAGTTCCTTGTAAGTCAAGCCACCTGGTTCCGGTGTGCCGGTACCCGGGAAGATGGACGGGTCAAGGCAGTCCAGATCAATCGTTACATAGACAGGCGTATCTTTCAGGATGCCCGGCAGGTCTTTCAAAGTATCGATAGAGAATTTTTCTAGTGTCGTATGTTCATTACTCCAGTCGAATTCTTCTTTAGTGCCTGAGCGGATACCATATTGGAAGATACGGCCGTTACCTGTGATGTCATGAATACGACGGACGACTGTCGCGTGACTTAAAGGCTCGCCCATATAGTCATTGCGTAAATCTGTATGAGCATCAAGCTGGACAAGAACAACATCAGGATATTTTTCGTGAACGGCACGGAAAGGACCGAGCGTCACTAAATGCTCGCCGCCGATCATGAAAGGAAGCTTGCCGGCCGCTAAGATTTCGCGGGCTGTATCTTCCAGTTCATCCAGCACCTTCACTTTGTTGCCGATTGTAATATCCACATCTCCTGAATCCATGATGCTGATGTCTTCCAGGTCCTTATCAAGGTAAGGACTGTAAGTCTCAAGCCCGTATGACTCTGAGCGGATGGCATCTGCCGCAAAACGTGTACCAGGACGGTTCGAGACTGTTCCGTCAAAAGGCGCACCGTAGATAACAGTGGACGCGTCTTCAAAGGTTGCCTCACAGGCCATATAGACATGCTTATTCGGTTGCATCATTCAGCATCTCCTTGACGAATGTCGGCAGAGCGAACGCACCTGTATGGATATCTGTGTTATAGTACTTTGTTTTAAGGCCGAGTTTGTTCCATGCATCTAAATCTGCATCTTTCAGTGGATCATATTTCTTGGACGCGAAACCGAACAGCCAGTGACCTGATGGATACGTCGGCATATGGAACTGATACACACGTGTGATCGGGAATAAGCCTTTGATCTTAGAGTGTGCCCGCTTCATTTCATGTGCGTAAGACGGATAGTACGGTGATTCATGCTGGTTGATTAAAATACCGTCTTCTTTCAGTACACGGAAACAGTTGTTGTAGAAGTCGTGCGAGAACAGACCTTCGCCAGGACCGATTGGATCTGTGGAATCAACAAGAATCAAGTCATAGTAGCCATCTTCTTTGTTCTTGACGTAAGCAAGGCCGTCTTCGAATAAAAGAGTGACGCGCGGGTCTTCAAGCTTACCTGCAGTAATCGGCAGATATTCCTGTGATAGACGAACAACACGCTCATCGATTTCAACCATATCGATCTGTTCGATAGACTCGTAACGCGTTAATTCCCGGACCGTGCCGCCGTCACCGCCACCGATGACTAATACTTTTTTGATGTTAGGATTCGTCGCCATCGCTACGTGTGTGATCATATCGTGATAGACGAATTCATCTTTCTCGTTGACCATCATCAGGCCGTCCAGCGTAAAGAATGTACCGAACTCTTCAGATTCGAAGAAGTCAATCTGCTGGAAATCGGACTGCTCAGAGTGGATATGTTTATTGGTCTTGATTGAGAAACGAACATTATCTGTGTGGTTTTCTGTATACCAAAGATCTAACATAATGGCCTCCTTATTTAACTTCTACTTCAACAGGTTTGAATGATTCGACAACGATTTCACCTTTAGAATACTTGTGGATTTTGTCAGCCATACCGCGGCCGATTTCGTATGAATCAGACAGTTCTGCACCCAATGCTTTTTCAAGATAATCTTCTGCTCTCCATGGGTCTACTGTATCACCGCATGTGAAGACATCGACCGATGCATAGCCGTATTCCGGCCATGTGTGAATCGTTAAGTGTGATTCAGAAATAATGACGGCACCTGATACGCCGTACGGATTGAATGTGTGGAAGCAGCTTTCAACGATAGTCGCACCTGATACACGTGCCGCTTCGTTCATGATTTCTTCGATTTTGTCGTGGTCTTTTAAGATATCTTTGTCACAGTTGTAGTACTCAATTAATACGTGGCGTCCTAAAGTGGTTAATTTCATAATAGTTATTTTCCTCTTTTCTCTACAATATAAACTTGATTTGAATTTTCAGTGCCGATCTTAAGAATCGGCTGGTTGTTGATGAACTGCCAGTAATCGATGATCTCCTGGGTGATGCGTTCTCCCGCCATCACAATCGGAATGCCCGGTGGATAGATCATTAATGATTCAGCACAGATTTCTCCGACAGCCTGTTCAATGTTAACAGGGCGTTTATCAGCATAGAGTACTTCTCTCAACCCCATTGCCTGCTCTGGAATATTAAGCTGTTTGAGTACGGGGGAGTGAACTGCTCCGTCACTTTGATGATAGCGTCTGCTGATGGATTGCAGTGCGTGCAGCAGGCGGTTCAGTACATCTTCATTGTCGGCGATGGAGACAATGCCCATGATTAAGTTAGGTTCAGCAAGTTCCATCTGGATGTTGTAATCACTGCGCAACAGTTTGTATACTTCAAATCCTGACAGTTCGATTGTTGTATCAATATAAATAGTGAGCTTCGATTCATCGAGCTGCTGCTGATACAGTTCCTTGAACACGAATCCGTCCAGCATATGAAACCCAGGAATGTCATTGACTGCCCGCTTGAATGCCTGAACAGCAGGCATCAACTGCTCAAATCGCTGGTAGCCGTTCAGTGCCAGGTTTTTCCGTGCGATATCGAGCGACGACATCAGCAGGTAAGACGCGCTCGTTGACGTCAGCATATTGATGACGCTTTTGACTTTGCGCTTATCAACTAAATCTCCTTGGACGAGCAGTGCGCTCGACTGAGTGAATGAGCCGCCTGTCTTATGAAGGCTGGTCGCTGCCATGTCTGCGCCGGCTTCCATGCTGGACAGCGGCAGCTGAGGTGAAAATCTGAAATGCGCGCCATGTGCTTCGTCAACGAGCACCGGCATATGGTGCATATGTGCAAGTTCAGTAATAGCTGCCAGGTCACTCACTGCGCCGAAATAAGTAGGATTCATAATAAAGACTGCACGGGCATCGGGATGTTTGTTGATGGTACGTTTAACTTGGTCATAGCTTAAGTTATGCGCAATACCAAACGTCGCATCAAATTCCGGTGTAACATAAATCGGTGTAACGTCAGCAAGTGCCATCGCATTCAGCACTGATTTATGAACATTTCTTGGAAGAATCAGCTTGTCTCCCGGTCTGCACACAGAGAAGATCATTGTCTGGATACCTTCTGTTGTCCCGTTGACAAGAAAGTGAGCATCATCTGCAAGATAAAGGTCAGCGAGCAGATGCTGCGCTTCTTTGATGACCCCTTTAGGATTATCATAATTATCCAGCTGCGGCATAGAGTTGACGTCATGCCGCAAAGTCGATTGACCGTAATAATAAAGTTCAGACTGAGGGTCCAGTCCTCGTTTATGACCTGGCACATCGAAACTGGTGACGTTCTCTGATTCATATAATTTAAGTGCATCAAACAATGGCGTTGAGCTATGTTTGATTGTATCTATCTGTGTAAATGATTTGATTTCTATAGGTTTGAGCAATGCTGCACCTCACAATTTTCAGCGAATTGTAAAATATAGTAATACTTAACTATATGTTTTATATAACTGTTAATTTATTTTGACCAAACAAATTGTAATGTATTACTAAACTCATGGCAAGAAAAATTTTTCATTTTGCATATGTTTTTTTGAAGCGGGAATAGTCTGATAGAATGAGAGAAACAAGAGGAGGAATCAACATGGTAAATACTGTAGGTTATATTGGATCTTATACGAAAAAAGATGGGAAAGGAATTTACCGTTTTGAACTTAATGAAGAAGCGAAAAAATTAGAAACCATTGAAACAGGTTACGAAGTGCAGGCATCCACTTATGTGGTTCAGCACGGAGATTTCTTATATGGCATTAAGAAAGAAAATGATAAAGCCGGCGTTGCTGCCTACCGAATCGATGCAGAAGGAAAACTTGAGTTCATCAATGATTGTCTTGAATCAGCAGAAAGCGGCTGTCATATCTGGGTATCTGATGACGGTAAATTTTTATTTGAAGCAGTTTACGGTGCAGGACAGGCCCGTCTCTACAGTCTGAAACCAGAAACAGGGGAAGTACTGCAGTTGATTGATACGGTCGTTCAACAAGGCGAAGGACCAAACGAAGATCGTCAGGACAAAGCACATACGCATTATATTCAGCAGACACCGGACTTGAAGTATGCAGTTGCAGTTGATCTAGGAGCAGATGAAGTCATTACATTCAAATTCAGTGACAACGGTCTGAACAGAGTCGGCGAACTGAAACTGCCGGCGGGTGTCGGTCCGAGACATTTGACGTTCCATAACAATGGTCAATATGCTTACGTGTTCACCGAACTGAGCAACGACGTCTTCGTGCTGAAATACAACGACGGTGATTTTGAAATATTAGAACAGCATCACGCAGTGCCTGATGATTTTACAGACAATACACAAGGCGCAGCGATCCGTTTGAGTCACGATAACAAGTTCGTCTATGCTTCTAACCGAGGCCATCAAAGTATTGCAGTGTTCAAAGTTGAGGGAGACGGCAGTCGACTGTCTCTTGTTGAGATGACTGATTGCGGGGGAGATTGGCCGCGTGACTTCAACATTACACGAAGTGACAGATTTTTAGTATGTGCCCATGAAGTAAGTGGCAATGTGTCATTATTTGAGAGAGATAGAGAGACAGGTCAATTGACATTGCTTGAAAATGACAAACAAGCAGCTGAAGGTGTCTGCGTACAGTTTCTCTAAGGAGTGATCCAAATGAAAACAGCAGTCTATCAGATGGCAGTCATTCCAGGGCAGCCGAAAGATAATATTAAAAAAGTGGCCGACTGGCTGAATCAGCTGCCGGATGATATTGATATCGCCGTGCTTCCTGAAATGTGGAATACTTCGTATACATTGAATCGCTTAGCAGATTTAATCGACGATGAAGGGAGCCGGGAAATCACGATGCTGCAGCAAGCTGCGAAACATCAGAACGTGAATATTGTGGCAGGTTCTATTGCCGTAAAAGCCGGCACTAAATTTCGTAACCGGTCCATCGTCATCGACCGGCGCGGCAATATCATCCATCATTATGACAAAATCCATTTAGTGCCGATGCTTGATGAACCCAGCTTTCTGGAAGCAGGCAATAAGTTTGAAACGTTTGAACTTGACGGCATGAAGATGGGGATGATCATCTGTTATGACCTTAGGTTTCCTGAAATAACACGAAGACTGGCCGTTGACGGCGCGGAACTATTGTTTGTCGTTGCAGAATGGCCGATTGAACGAATCCGTCATTTTACGGCGCTGTTGACAGCACGTGCGATAGAAAATCAATGTTACGTCGTTGCAAGCAACGGTGCAGGGACATGTGAACGTACTGTGTTTGGCGGGAAATCAATGGTGATTAGTCCGCTAGGTGACGTAATAGCAGAAGCAGAGATGGATGAAGCGACGATAACTGCTGAAATTAAGACAGAGCAGTCTGACGCAGTCCGGCAAGCTATTCCGATATTTAAATCACGTAGAACAGACTTATATTAATGCGTGAATTAAACCGCTCCGGGTAATGAGGAGCGGTTTTTTTGTGTGAGTAGAAGGTTGAGAATATACTGAGCTGCTTCAAAATAGACTGGCGATGGCTATTGAAAATTGTGTATTAATAAAATCTTTAATTATAACATATACTATTATAAAAATGTGGAAAGTTTCCAAATTGGAAACTTTTAATTTAAAACCGCGCTGTGATGATTCTATCAAAAAACAAAAAAAGACCACTGATTAATCAGCAGTCTTGTATGCATTCTTATTTGTAAAGTTGTCTAATATACTTGAATTTCCCTTTGTACGGCGGGAAGAGCAGGCCTGTTTCGAGTTTCGTACTTTTAGTCATATAGGCTTTCTGATGACTGAACAGATCGAATGAATATTTGCCGTGATAAGTACCGATGCCTGACGGACCAACGCCGCCGAACGGTAAATAAGGGTTTGAAACATGCATGAGTGTATCGTTGACGCAGCCACCGCCGAACGACAGGCGCTTGAATACTGTTTTGACGAAGTCATTGTCCTCACTGAAGACATATAGTGCCAGAGGTTTGTCGAATGTGCGGACAATATCGAATACCTCATCCCGTGAATCAAATGTAATAATCGGTAATATCGGTCCGAAAATTTCTTCCTGCATCACATCGTCACTTAATGTGACTTCATCGATGAGTGTAGGTTCGATATAACGACTATCAGCGTTTGTCTGACCTCCTAACACAATACGGTCTGCTGCAGAGTCTATCAATCCGCTCAATCGTTTGAAGTGGCTGTCGTTGACAATTCGGCTGAAATCTTCACTGCGCTCGATGTCTTTTCCGTAAAATTCGGTAATCGTATTGCGCATCGCCTTGATGAACTTATCTTTTACTTTGCGGTCGATTAATATATAGTCCGGTGCAACACATGTCTGACCGGCATTCATGAATTTACCAAATGCAATCCGCTCAGCAGCGACTTTGATGTTCGCCGTCTCATCGATGATAGTAGGACTCTTACCGCCAAGTTCAAGTGCTACAGGTGTTAAGTGTTTACTTGCAGCTTCATAGACGATTTGACCAACCTTTGTACTGCCGGTAAAGAAAATGAAGTCAAACTTTTCTTTCAGCAGTGCTGATGTGACGTCTTTTTCACCGAGAACTGTCGTGACATAATTGGGTTCAAATGCGGCTGTAATAATCTCAGCAATGACTTGACTTGTATTCGGTGTCAGTTCAGACGGTTTGACGACGGCGCAGTTTCCAGCTGCAATAGCACCAATCAATGGTTCCATGATCAGTTGAAATGGATAGTTGAACGGGCCGATGATTAGGACAGTACCAAGCGGTTCACGTACAACATAGCTCTTCGCGGGAAACTGAAGCATCGGTGTATTCATAGACTCAGGCTTACTATAGTTTTTCAGCTCTTTTAAAAACATGCTGATAGATTTCAGAATAATTCCGATTTCAGACGCGTAGCCTTCGACTTTTCCTTTGCCGAGATCTTGATTCAACGCCTTCAAAATGTCAGCTTCTCTTTTTTTGATTTCTTTACGCAACGACTTCAGCTGCTTCTTTCGGAACTTGATATCTTTTGTAGCATCTGTATCAAAAAAAGCATTCATGGCATCTACTTGTGGTTGATGGGACATGTTATTCACTCCATTCACTTTTATCTTAAGTGTACATCAAATCGAAACATGTTAGAATTAATACAGCTTAAGAAGAGGTGACGATATGAGATTTGGTATAATAGGAACGAACTGGATTACAGATCGTTTAATAGAAGCGGGCAGAACAGTAGAAGGATTTGAAGTGACAGCGGTATATTCAAGAACGATGGAAACAGCTGATCAGTTTGCAGATAAACATCGCATTGACCATCGATTTGATGACTGGACAGCTTTCCTGACAAGCCGTGAGTTTGATGCGGTCTACATAGCAACACCTAATTTACTGCATGCTCAGCAGTCGATTGATGTGATGAATCACGGCAAGCATGTATTATGCGAAAAGCCGCTGACGCTGACAGTCAAGCAGGCGGAAGAAATGTTTCAGACGGCGCGTGACAATGATGTCGTGCTGATGGAGGCAATGAAATCGACGGAATCTGAAGCGTTTAAGCAGCTGGAACAATGGATTCATGATATCGGTACAATCCGCCGGGTTAATTTTCACTACAATCAATATTCTTCACGATATGATAAGTTGAAAGACGGCATCATTGAAAATGCCTTCAAACCCGAACTAGGAAACGGTGCATTGATGGATCTCGGCGTTTATACCATTGCACCTCTTGTCAAATTGTTCGGTGTACCCAATACGCTCCATGCAGTGGCGGAGAAATTATCAACAGGAGCAGACGGGCAGGGCACAGTCATCTGTCAGTATGAAGAAATGACCGCTGTACTGAGTTTCAGCAAAATAGCAGATAGTTATCTGCCGTCTGAGATTATCGGCGAATCAGGCATCATCACAATAGACAAAATTTCAGCGCCGAACCACATCGTTAAGCTGACGAGATCGGGAGAAGTAGTTGAAGCGTTGACTCATGAGGCACCGCCGATGTCATATGAGGTGGCGAATTTCATCACAGCATGTCGCCTTAAACTTACAAGTCATAATGAACGGACAAGTCTTGATACACTGCGCGTTGTAGAAGCAGTGAAAAAGCAGATAGGCCTTGAGTTTTAGTAGGAGGAAACAGCTTGAAAATCAATAAAGCATGGATGTTTTTAGTGATTGGCGGTTTATTGGAGGTCGTATGGGCAGTCGGCTTGAAATACGCCCATGGGTTTACGAATATCCCATGGACTATCTTTACGATTATAGTGATGGCAGCATCATTCTACTGCTTCGCCTATAGTTTGTCGCGGCTGGAAATCGGAACAGCTTATGCCATCTATACAGGAATCGGCGCTATCGGTACTGTTCTGTACGGTTATCTTTTTCTTGGTGAAGGCATGAGCGCATGGAAAGCAGTGTTTCTTGTGATATTGATTAGTTCAATCATCGGCCTGAAACTTGTAGAAGGAGCTGAACCAGAATGAGCTGGATCATATTAATCAGTGCCGGCATCATGGAAGTGCTGATGGTGATTGCACTTAAAAATAGCAGAGGCTTCAGTAATAAGAAATGGACCGTCATCTGGTTTGCGCTGAGCTTGACGAGTTTGTTTCTATTGTCGCTTGCGATCAAGCATATTCCTCTTGGAACAGCTTATGGTGTATGGACCGGAATCGGTGCCATGGGCAGTGTCGTAGTCGGTATGCTGTTCTTTCACGAGAAAGTCAGTGTGCAGAAAATCATCTTAATTACATTGATCATCATCGCTATTATCGGTTTGAAATTTGTATAAAGATTGATTTTTCTGAAAACTCATGATATGTTAAAACTACCATTTTTTCATTGTTAAAAAATAACGGGGCCGGCAAATGCCGGTCCCGTTATTATTGTTTCAACACGTCATGTGTCGATTTGTCGCGCTCCATGACAACACGAGCGTAAGAACATAGAGGGAGAATCTTTTTGTTTTCAGTGCGTGCGTACGCAACCACGCGGTCGACCAGCTGTTTTGCGATACCCTGGCCGCGCAGCGATGGATCGACAAATGTATGATCGATGACTAAAGTATCAGCTTGAGGCACAAAAGTGATTTCTGCTTGAAAGTCTGTATCTTCACCAATATAGAAACGATGGTCACCTTGTTTGATTTCCATAATAAAAGCCTCCTAATAATATTAAGATAATACGTCAGTCAACTGAGGGACGACTTGCTTCTTACGTGAGACGACGCCTTTTAACAAGGCAGCATTTTTATCCAGGGCAACATTGAATGCTTTTTCAACGGCAGCCTGCTGTTGACCAAGTGCGAGAATTTTTGAATCAGAGTTGATGATGTCTGTCACTACTAACACGAATAGGTCGTAGCCGTTATTTGCTGTTTCAGCATTGATCGCATTCTCGATTTCTTCCTGACGCTGGAAGACTTCGTCAATGTCAACCGTGTTGACCTGTGCTACACGAACTTCTTTGTCGCCCATAGAGAATGATTTAGCATCGATGTTCAATAAGTCTTCAGCTGATTTATCAGCAGTAGATGCGCCGGCTTTCAGCATATCAAGACCATATGTCTCTTTGTTGATGCCTGCAATCTGTTCTAGTTCAGCGGCTGCCTGAATATCTTCCTCTGTACATGTCGGTGATTTGAACAGCAGTGTATCAGAGATGATGGCAGATAACATTAATCCGGCTATTTCAGGTTTGATTTCAAGTTGATTCTCTTTGTACATTTTGTTCAGAATAGTGGCAGTGCAGCCGACGGGTTCAGCACGATAATAAAGAGGTGCTGATGTTTCAAAGTTTGAAATACGGTGATGGTCGACAACCATCAGTATTTGAGCTGTTTCAATGCCAGTGGCAGACTGCTGGAATTCGTTGTGATCCACTAAGATCACACTGTCACCATCTATTTTTTTGATGAATCGTGGTGCTTCCACATTGAAGTAGTCTAAAGCGAATGCAGTTTCTGCGCTGATATCACCGAGTCTTACGGCTTCAACGTCTTTGCCTGTCTGCTGCTGTAAGTCCTGCATGACGATGGCAGATGTGATGGTATCTGTATCAGGATTTTGATGTCCAAAAGTTAAAATTTTAGTCATAGTTCTTCTCTACTCCTTTAAAAAGATAAGTATAGTTTATCATGATTCACCGTGAACCGTCATGCCGAGTGTGTTCTTAAAATGTGAAAGAGCGAAGCGGTGCCCTTCTGCATTGAAAGATTGGACAGCGTCGCTATCTACAGTCATCTGATAGCCTAAATTATAACCATCCACTGCCGTATGCAGTACACAGATATCAGTGCAAACGCCTGTCAGTTCAATTGCCTGGATATGCCGTTCTGCCAGCAGCTGATGCAGATTAGTGCCGGCAAAAGCACTGTAGCGTGTTTTGTCAATCCAAGTCACAAGCGGATGGTGCTGAAGATCGTTATAAACGTCGTTGACTTTGCCGTATAATTCTCTGCCCGGCGTTCCGACGATATTATGAGGTGGAAACAGTTTCGTTTCCGGATGGTATGGGTCATTGTCATGATGACGGTCCATCATAATGAATACCGGTCGTTCTGCAGCAATATATTGCTGGAATTTGCGGGCAATCGTCTGCTCGATGGACTGACCGGGCTTACCGCATGTCAGCTTGCCGTCATCCGCGACAAAGTCATAAGAGTAATCAACAATTATCAGTGCATTTTCCATCTAATCATCCTCCAACAGGGTATAATATAATCATTCAATTTCATTATATAGAAGATGTAGGTGTAAATCGTGGAAAAAACAACTGTTTCAAAAATAAATGTAAGAGATTACGGCGCAAAAGGTAGGAATGCCTTATGGGATACGATTGGTATTCAGCGCGCACTTAATCAAGCGAAGAAAAGACCGGTCGAAGTATATATTCCAGCAGGAACGTACTATATCGGATATGAACTCGTCATCTATGGTCATACAACACTCACTCTTCATGAAGATGCTGTGCTGAGACGTATGAGTCCATTTGCGATGCTGAAAAATGGGAAGCGAAACGCTCATTTCAAGGGATATGATGGGCATAGCTATATTACTGTGAGAGGCGGGACATTTGATCAGTACGGACATGTGCTGAATTTCAACAACAGCATTATGTCACTCGGCCATGCGAGAGAAATATTAATAGAAGATGTCACTTTCAAAAACGTCGTGCAGGGCCATGCGATAGATGCGTGCGGTATTGACGGCTTTGAAGTAAGGAACTGTAAGTTTCTTGGCTTCCGTGATGATGACGGCAGCCGTGCATTTTCTGAAGCCGTTCAGATTGACCTGCAGCTGGAAAACTCATTTCCGAAGTTCGGTGATTATGACGGTACCCCGACGAAAAATGTCATCATTACAGGGTGTTATTTCGGTAATTCGGGCGATCCGATGATGAAGCCTTGGAACCGTGCGATAGGTTCACATGCGAGCAGATACGAAATTTATTACGAAAATATCTTCATTGAGAACAACACGTTTGATCAGATGGGAGACTATGCGCTCACCTTCCTAAAAAGCAAGGTGCTGAGAATCACGAATAATACATTCAGCAACTGTGAAGGCGGCGTCAGATACCTTGCAGTGAATAAAGGAAAATACTCATATGACGCTGACGGGATTGATCATGGTGTACAGGCGGGTGAGATGACGATGATTGATCACAATCATTTTCACTCTATCAACAGTAAATATGCCATATTATTTCAGAGCTTTGAAGGAGTTCACAACAAAGATATATTCATCATCAACAATACATTCAGTGAAGATGAAACGTGCCGTGTGAAGATAGGATATGCCAGTGGCGTCGTCTGTGCGAAGAATAATCATTTAAAGAATGTGAAGAAGCAGGAAGTAGAAGACTTCTATGATGAGATGATGATACAACAGGAAAATGAAGGAGAAAAATAGCACAAGGCCGGCAACCATCCTCAAGTCTGGTTGTCGGCATTGTGCTGCTGCAGCTGCGCTAAGAATGGGCAGCTTTTTTTGCTGCGGTAATAGAAGTTCGGATTGTTATAAGTGTTATCGTAGCCTTTATGAAAATTATGGACGAGTGACGGAGATATCGGTGGTATAAGCCATGTCCAGTCGCCTGTCACTTTTCTTCCTGCTGCTGCTTCATTATGTTCAAATTTTTCGAACTGCCTGCTTGCCGTGTAGTGGTCTACTATCGATACACCTGCTGCTCTATACGAATGATAGACCGCATAGTTTAACTCAACCAGTGCTTTGTCACGCCAGTAGCTGGTAGTTGTTGACCGGTCGAGATTGAATGTATCCGCTGCAGTTTCCAGCAGGTCATAGCGATAGCTGTCAATCAAGTTGCGGCTCGCGATTTCCGATTCCATATACCAGCCATTGAAAGGTGCAGCAGCATAAGTGATGCCGCCGATTTTGAGGTCCATCGCAGAAATCATAGGGACCGCATACCACTTCAATCCTAATGCTCCGAACGCGGGATATTCCGGATGCATGAGCGGCACTTCTAGGATGACTTCCTGAGGGATCTCAAAAGTTTTCAGCTGTCCACCGTACTTATAAAGAAGCGGCAGAATATGATCGTCTGTTTGACTGATAGGCTTGAAAGGTGCGGCAATAGGATCATCGGTATACCGGATAAGCTGGTCATTGGCGATGACGAAAGGTGCTTCCGTTACAGTGCCCTGCGGAAATATAGTAATCGTCGGGCGGATCTTGCCGTTGTTTGTTGCATAGTCAATATGGTGGACGACAGCGTTTAACAGCTCCTCTTCAGCAGTCAGATGCCGTTGGTCCAATACATGCAGCTTATCCCAGAACAGACGGCCGATGCACCTATTGCTGTTACGCCATGCGACTTTTGCGCCGTAAGCCAGTTCTTCGTATGTGTGATGGTACGTTCCAGTTGCTTCGATGTCTGACTTGATGCTGCTTAACCGCCTGGTCGTTATCTCAGGAGCTATATTCAGTTCGTGATGCATGAGTTCTATAAATTGAACGGCTTCTGCATACAAAAAAATCACCTCTTAATCACATCATAGCATGAAGGAAGTTAAGAGCGTGATGAACATTGTTAATATTTTTTTAATTTTGATGAGACGCATCGAATGCTCTCCGCCAGTCAAGGGTGATCTGCTCAAGTTGAGTCAACTGTTCTTCTGTAGCGATTGAATAACGGACGACCTCATTTAATAAATCATCATCTGGATACGTCCTCGGCAGGAAGCCATGGGCTTCTATATATCGTCCAAGTGATAATGCATGTTCGCCGTAAGTCATGATGAAATTCGTCTCTGACGGAATGACATGGATGACGTCAGACTGTGCCAGAAATATTTGATGAAGCTGCTTTGCACGTGCGCGCTGATAATCAAAAAATTCAGCGAGATGTGTCTTGTCTTGAAGAAGATGGGTAGCAAGCTGCAGACTGAGCGTATTGATCGGATAAGGATGCTGAATGCTGTTCAGCAGTTTGATAGTGTCAGGGTGTGAGATGACGATGCCGATTCTAAGACCTGCAAAGCCATAAATTTTGCTCATCGTGCGCATTCGGATAACATGCTGTCCTTCAGGGACGGTGTAAGGTCTACTGAATTCGATGTAGGCTTCATCTAATATGATGTAGCCGCCGAGTGACTGCATTTTCGTGCTGCACTGCTGCACGAAATCATCGCTGAACAGTATGCCGGTCGGATTGTTCGGCTGACTCAATATGAAGAAGGATGGTTTCAGTTCATCCATTGCAGCGAGTATCTCGGTCAAGTCAAAGTTAAAATCCTGGTCACAGTTTACGTAATGAATCGGTCGCTCGAACTGTGCAGCATAGTCTGTGTACATAAAAAAGTCGGGATTCAATGTGAGTACTGGACCGGAGCCGAGAGCAATCATACATTTTTGAATCCATTCATCTGAACCATTGGCAGCAGACAGCTGATTGGCTGTGAAATCGTTGAATTCAGCATAAGCTGCGATGAACTGGTCATATTCCTCATCGGGATATTCAAAAAATCTTGATTTCAGCACGATATCCTTTAAAGTTTCGTCTGAGAACGCACGGATGGGACTTTCGTTTTTATTGATTCTGATCAATGGAATCCCTCCTGCAATTAATAGTTTTAAGAACGATTATATCATGTGACAGCTTATGCTGAAACACGACCGGCTGATTTTTTGATGAATAGAAAGGTCACGGCACTGGTCATCATGATAATCAGACCGACGATCACAAAATAAAACTGGTTGTTGGAATAATGAATAACGAGCCCTCCGGCAATCGGTCCGGATATACTGCCGATACTATACGCGATACCACACATCAAATTACCTGCAGGCAGCAGTGCGCCCGGTGTAATATCAGCCATGTAACTGACACCAAGTGAGTAGAGTGAGCCTACAAATATTCCGGCAAGGAAGAAGATCAATATCATCAGCCAGCGGTTAGCGATGAACAGGTCAGCACTAATAAAGGTCAGACCGCCTAACAGGGTGAGTACTGCCATGACATGACTGCGCTGATATTTGTCGGTCAGGCTGCCGATCGGCACTTGCAGCAGGATGGCACCTAGGCTGAAAGCAGGTAAGATCCATGTGATATCATCCAGTGTCAGTTGATGATTGAGCGCAAAAACCGGAAAGTTACTGTTCAGCGTACTTTCTATGACGCCGAATATAAGTGGAAACAAAAATGCAATCCAAGATACATAGATGACTCTGCCGAAATTGCTGAAGGTGGATTTCAGTGAAATCGTTCCTTGGTTAGCAGGCGGATAACTATTTTTCAGCGTGAGAACAAGCAGAAAGGCACAAAGTGTCATGCCGGCGCTGACGAGAAATGGCAGTGCAGTATTGTACGTGACGAGCTGCGCAAGCATCGGTCCGAGCATGAATCCCAGTGAAAAACTAAGACCGTAAACAGCCATAGTCCGCCCGAGTTTGTGTCTTGGAACAATTTCCGTCAGCCACGACTGCGTGGAAAAATGGAGGGCGTTATCACCCACCCCTATCAGAATCCGTAGTATGAACCAAAATGTCATGGAATCAAATGCCGGGAACATTATGAGCGAGAGGAAGACGAGCAGTCCGCCCATGATAATGAGTGATCGATAGCCGAATTTGCGCAGCAAACGCTCCAGGAATAATGAAGCACCGAACATACCGATATAGAGAGATGTCGCATGCAGTCCGTTAATATGACTCGGCACGTTGTCCTGTTCGAATATATACGCAATCAGAGGCAGCAGCATCCCTTGAGACAGTCCGGATATGGAAACAATGATGGTGAGAACAGCGATGAGTTTCTTTTGGTTCATGATAGACTCCTCGGTTAATTGATACATACAGTGTAGCATTGATTGCACAAGATTTTGAAAATAAATATGATATGATAAACTAAATACATCAAAAGCAAATGAGGGATAATATGTTTCTAAAAGAAGACGATAGTTTAATGTTACATACCGATTTATACCAGATTAATATGGGTGAGACTTACTGGTTTGATGGGATACATGAGAACACGGCGGTATTTGATGTGTATTTTCGCAGCATGCCGTTCGAATCAGGCTACGCGGTATTTGCAGGTCTTGAGCGCATCATTGAATATATTAAGCGCTTCAAATTTTCAGAAACAGATATTGAATATTTGAGAGAGCAGGGCTATCAGGAAGATTATCTTGCTTACTTAAAAGACCTTCGTTTCACAGGGAATATCCGGTCAATGCAGGAAGGTGAAATTTGCTTTAACAACGAACCGCTGATTCGAGTGGAGGCTCCGTTAATACAAGCGCAATTGATTGAGACAGCCGTATTGAACATCGTCAACTTCCAGACGCTCATCGCTACGAAAGCAAGCCGTATTAAACAAGTGGTGCAGGATGAGATTTTAATGGAATTCGGTACGAGACGTGCTCAAGAAATGGATGCAGCTATATGGGGTGCGAGAGCTGCTTACATTGCAGGTTTTGATTCTACAAGTAATGTCCGGGCAGGTAAGCTGTTCGGTATTCCGATTTCAGGGACACACGCCCATGCGATGGTGCAGGCGTATGACGATGAATATGTCGCGTTCAAGAAATACGCGGAACGTCATAAAAACTGTGTCTTCCTTGTCGATACATTCCATACATTAAAAAGCGGTGTACCGAATGCGATTCGTGTAGCCAAGGAATTGGGGGATCAAATCAATTTTGTCGGTATCCGTCTCGATTCAGGGGATTTGAGCTACTTATCTAAAGAAGCCCGCAAAATGCTGGATGATGCCGGATTCCCTGATGCCAAGATCTTTGCATCCAATGATCTTGATGAAGAGACTATTATCAGCTTGAAGCAGCAAGGCAGCAAAGTAACTGCCTGGGGAATCGGTACTAAACTGATTACCGCTTACGATCAGCCGGCGCTCGGTGCTGTTTACAAACTGGTCGCAATCGCGGACGAAACAGGTGAGCTTCAAGACCGAATCAAAATATCTAACAATGCAGAAAAAGTAACGACGCCAGGCAAAAAGAAAGTGTACCGCATCATCAATAACAAAACCGGTAAATCTGAAGGAGACTACATTACACTTGAACATGAAGATCCAAGTGTCGAATCTGAACTGAATATGTTCCATCCAATCTTTACTTATAAGAAAAAGCGGGTAAAAGATTTTACAGCAAAAGATCTGCATGTTGATATCTTCACTGACGGAGAACTGGTTTATAAAACACCTCAACTTGCAGATATCGCAGCTTTTCATCTCGACAACCTGGAATTAATCTGGGAAGAGACGAAGCGTTATTTGAATCCGCAGGAATATCCCGTCGATTTAAGTACAGCGTGCTGGAACAACAAAAACGACAAGATACACGAAGTATCTAATAAAGTAGAGGACGTGGAGTAAATGACGTTACAAGAAAACATTATCGAGGAAATGAAGGTTAAACCTGAAATCAATCCGGAAGTGGAAACACGTGCAATCGTTGACTTCTTAAAAACGTACTTGAAGCAATATAGTTTTCTGAAATCTATGACACTCGGAATTTCGGGTGGGCAGGACTCTACGCTTGCCGGCAAACTAGCACAGATGGCAGTCGATGAACTTAATGAAGAAACAGAAGGCGGCTATTCTTTTATTGCTGTCCGTCTACCTTACGGCACACAAAAAGATGAACAGGACTGTCAAGATGCGCTTGATTTCATTAATGCCACTAAAGAGCTGACAGTCAATATTAAACCGAGTGTCGAAGCGAGTACCACAGCACTGCGCGATGCAGGGATTGAACTGACTGACTTCCAAAAAGGAAACGAAAAAGCGAGAGAACGTATGAAAGTTCAATATTCTGTGGCAGCTGCCAATCAGGGTATTGTGCTTGGGACAGACCACGCTGCTGAGAGTATCACCGGTTTCTATACCAAATATGGTGACGGTGGTGCTGATGTGCTGCCATTATTCGGGCTGAACAAACGACAAGGCCGCGCCATTCTTAAATATTTGGGCTGCCCTGAACATCTATACAACAAAAAGCCGACCGCAGATCTTGAAGAAGATAAACCACAGCTGCCGGATGAAGTGGCTCTAGGAGTATCCTATGAAGCGATCGATGACTATCTTGAAGGCAGACAAGTGCCGGCTGAAGCGAGAGAAGTCATCGAAAAACATTACTTGAAGACACAGCATAAAAGAATGATGCCGATTTCCAGATATTCATTTGATGAATTGATCAAGTAATATTGCATACTCCTTCATTCTTTGATAGAATTCCTTAGTACTTGAGGAGGTGCGCCTTTGTTAGATAACCCGTTAATAATGATAGCCGTCATTTTTCTGATCAATGTGGTATATGTGACTTGTTTGACGATGAGGATGATTCTTACTTTGAAAGGATACCGTTACTATGCAGCAGGTGTGTCTGTCATTGAGACGATGATCTACGTTGTAGGTCTTGGGCTTGTGTTGAACAGTCTTGATAAGATTGAAAATGTACTCGCGTATGCGCTGGGCTTTGGTGCTGGAATAATCATCGGAATGAAACTTGAAGAATGGATCGCATTAGGTTACATTGTCGTCAATGTGACTACAGCCGATTATGAAAAGGATATTCCAAGAAAGCTGCGCGACCTTGGCTACGGTGTTACTCACTATGCAGCCAATGGACGCGATGGTCAGCGGATGGTCATGCAAATATTGACGCCGCGAAAATATGAACTGAAACTGATGGATACAGTGAAACAGCTGGATCCAAAAGCATTTATCATCGCCTATGAGCCTAAAAATATTCATGGCGGCTTCTGGGTCAAAGGTTTGCGCAGTAAACGATTGAAAGCGTATGATACAGATGAAATTTGAAGTGCTGGATCATGAAACGATTGCAGATTGTCTGAGTCGCATGAGAGCATCGGGCTATACACCCGTGAAGCGGATGGAACAGCCGATTTTCCACGAAACAAAAGACGGGAAGATTGAAGTGCTGAAGCAGCAGATTGTTTTTATCGGTAAGAAGATAGAAGAATAACAGAAGGTTCAGTGATATACTATTACTGAACCTTTTATTTATTCACGGACATTTTCAATATCTGTTTAATTAATGTACGGTTTTTGTTATAATCAAATTGAAAAATTAATCATGATAGGAGTTAAATTTATGATCGAGCGTTATTCGCGCAAAGAAATGGCAGCTATTTGGAGTGAACAGAATCGCTTTGAAGCATGGCTTGAAGTAGAGATTCTGGCATGTGAAGCATGGAGTAAGCTTGGGGTAATACCTGAGGAAGACGTAAAGCTGATTCGTCAGAACGCACGCGTTGATGTGCAACGTGCACAGGAAATTGAGCAGGAGACTCGTCATGATGTCGTGGCATTTACGCGTCAAGTCAGCGAAACATTGGGCGAAGAGCGCAAATGGGTGCATTACGGACTGACAAGTACGGATGTCGTTGATACAGCGCTCAGCTATGTCATCAAGCAGGCAAATGATATCATCGAACGGGACTTGGAACGATTCATTGAAGTGTTGAAACAGAAAGCGTTGAAATATAAGACGACGCTCATGATGGGCCGTACGCACGGAGTACATGCTGAGCCGACAACATTCGGTCTGAAGATGGCGCTCTGGTATATGGAAATGCAGCGCAATTTGAAACGTTTCAAAGAAGTCCGTAAAGACATCGAAGTCGGCAAAATGAGCGGTGCAGTCGGCACATTTGCGAACATTCCACCTGAAATTGAGGAACATGTGTGTCGGGAGCTGGGAATCGGATTTGCTGAAATTTCAACTCAGACATTACAGCGTGACCGCCATGCGTATTACATCGCGACACTTGCATTGATTGCGACTTCTTTAGAGAAGTTTGCGGTAGAAGTGCGAAACCTGCAGAAGACAGAAACACGTGAAGTGGAAGAAGCATTCGCAAAAGGTCAAAAAGGCTCATCAGCAATGCCGCATAAACGTAATCCTATCGGCTCTGAAAACATCACCGGACTGTCTCGTGTGATTCGCGGCTACATTACGACTGCTTATGAGAACGTGGCATTATGGCACGAACGCGATATTTCGCACTCCTCAGCAGAACGCATCATGCTGCCAGACGTGACGATCGCTCTTGACTATGCGCTGAATCGTTTCACTAATATCATCGATAATCTGACAGTGTATGAAAATAACATGAAACGCAATATGGATAAGACATTCGGGCTGATCTATTCACAACGTGTGCTGTTGACACTGATCGATAAAGGCATGGTCCGAGAAGAAGCCTATGACTTAGTTCAACCGAAAGCGATGGAGTCATGGGAAACCGAAACGCCATTCAGAGACCTACTTGAACAGGATGATAGAGTGACGTCGTTACTCTCAGAAGCAGATCTGAACAGCTGTTTTGACGAAACTCATCATTTGAATCAAGTGGATACATTGTTCAAAAGGGCCGGGCTTGAGTAAGCACTACATGGAATTCGACAAATAAAATAAAACATGAGAAAATAATATATCGGCATTCGAAATATATAATGGATGATACTGTACTTTAACGATTTAATGCGTTAATATAAAATTATCATATTTCAAGGGGTTGAAAGAATGCAGATTGAAAAATTAAAAGGCAAACGTCTCGATGATTTATTTGATGCGGTTCTGACACTTAAAACACGCGAAGAATGCTATGAATTTTTTGATGATTTATGTACTGTCAATGAAATTCATTCTCTGTCACAACGGATGCAGGTCGCTATGATGATCAAGCAAGGTTATACATATGCTGCGATTGAAAAAGAATCAGGTGCTTCTACAGCAACGATTTCCCGTGTGAAACGGTCATTGCAGTGGGGTAATGATGCTTATACTATGGTCATCGATCGAATGAGCGATGACTCTGAGCACAGTACATCAGACGATGAAACTCATGAATAAAACATGCTGAATCAATTTGATTCAGTATTTTTTTTGGCTTATAATAGCAGTGAAATGAGGGGTATGATGAACAAACTACTGATTACATCTGCCGCTGCTCTATTACTTGCAGCGTGCGGAACTGACGACAACGATACAGTGATCTCTGATGAATCTGTAAAGTCATGGAATACTGCATTGAAAACGATGCCGCTGACAAAGATATTCATTGAATCACATCATAAGGAAGTAAGGCAGGGAGTTACTTATATTGATGATGTATTGATTGTCAATAAGAAGATTGCTCTTCCTGCCGACTATAATCCCGGTGAAAATAAAACTGCACGCCGTGAAATCGAACGGTTGATGACAGCAGGCAATCGTGAAGGACTGCAGTTTGTCATCCGCAGTGGCTATAGAACTTACGAGCATCAGGCACAGTTATACAGCGAGTATGTAGCACGGGATGGCCAGGTCGCCGCTGACAAATACAGTGCACAGCCAGGCCATTCGGAACATCAGACCGGTTTAACGTTCGATATCGGCAGTGTGGCGTCTGCCAATGACTTCAGAATTTCTTTTGGCAATACACCTGAAGGGGCATGGCTGCAGGATCATGCTCATGAATATGGCTTCATCATCCGTTATCCTGAAGGTAAGGAACATATTACAGGCTATCAATACGAGCCGTGGCATGTCAGATATGTCGGCCAGTCGCTCGCTGAAGAACTATATGACAGTCATGAGACGCTCGAAGAATATCTCGGATTGTACAAGCAATGAGTCAGTGATTAATCGCTGGCTTTTTTGTTTCACGGCTAAAGAAATGCGCTAAAAATGTTATAATTATAAATATGTCTGAAAAGGAGTATTTCCATGTATGAAGTAAAAGATTGGGAACATGTATTTAAGCTGGACCCTGCTGATGCTATCGATGACAGCACCCTTCAGCAGCTGTGTGAATCAGGCACAGATGCAGTCATTATAGGAGGTACAGATAATGTGACGCTGGATAATGTGCTCGATTTGATGGCACGCGTTAGACGTTATACTGTACCGTGCGCTCTTGAAATTTCAAATTTAGAAAGTGTTGTTCCCGGATTTGACCGGTATTTAGTGCCCTCTGTTTTGAACAGTCCTAATGTGATGTTCCATAACGGAATGCTGCTTGAGGCACTCAAGCAGTACGGTCATATGCTGAACTTTGATGAGTTTACAATGGAAGGTTATATCGTTATGAATCCGGACAGTAAAGTTGCAAAACTTACAGCGGCTGACACTACTTTAAGTGAAGATGATCTTTATGCCTACGGGCAGATGGTCAATCATTTTTACCGGTTTCCTGTATGCTACCTTGAGTACAGTGGAACATACGGTGACGTCGCAATGCTGAAAACATTGAAAGCTGCCTGTCCTGATACGCATATTATCTACGGCGGTGGTATAGAAAATTTGACTCAGGCAATAGAAATGAAAGCCTATGCTGACACGATTGTTGTCGGCAATATTATATATAAAGATCTAAAAAGTGCCCTCGAAACAGTGAAAATCAAGAAACAGAAAGGATAATGGATTGTGAATGAATTGTTGAACAGAATGAATGATGAGCAGCGAGCGGCTGTCCAGGCTACTGAAGGTCCACTGTTGATCATGGCAGGGGCGGGGTCCGGCAAAACACGTGTCCTGACGCATCGCATCGCTTATTTGATTAAAGAGAAATCAGTCAATCCGTATAATATCCTTGCCATTACTTTTACGAATAAAGCTGCTAAGGAAATGAAGGCGCGTGTCGATCAGCTGATTGGTCCTGAAGCAGAAGCTGTATGGATCTCAACATTCCACTCGATGTGCGTCAGAATATTGAGACGCGACATCGACCGGATCGGTATCGAACGTAACTTCACTATTCTTGACCCGACTGATCAGCGCTCTGTCATGAAAGATGTGCTGAAACAGGAGAATCTGGATCCTAAAAAGTACGAACCGCGGTCGCTGCTCGCACAGATTTCAAACTTGAAGAATGACTTGAAGACACCTGAAGATGCTGAACGAGAAGCAAATGATTTCATGGCGATGACCACGGCAAAAGTATATAAAAGATATCAAAACATTCTGCTTAGAAACCATGCGCTTGATTTTGACGATTTGATTATGACGACTCTTCAACTGTTTGAACGTGTACCTGAAGCGCTGGAATACTATCAGAATAAGTTTCATTATATTCACGTGGACGAGTATCAGGATACAAACAGAGCGCAGTATCTGCTCGTCAAAGCACTTGCTGAAAAGTTTGAAAATCTATGCGTTGTCGGTGACTCAGATCAGTCTATCTACGGCTGGCGCGGTGCTGACATTTATAACATATTAAGCTTTGAAGAAGATTATCAAAACGCCCGTACCATCTTCCTGGAACGCAACTATCGTTCAACAAAAAATATTCTTCATGCAGCAAACGAAGTCATCAGAAACAATTCAGAACGTAAACCGAAGGCACTGTGGACTGATAATGATGACGGCAGTAAAATACAATATTTCAAAGCGCAGTCTGAACGGCATGAGGCTGAATATATTGTGTCTGAAATACAGAAAAAACAGCGTGACCATTATCAGTTGAGTGATATGGCTATACTGTATCGTACGAATGCGCAGTCACGTGTGCTGGAAGAAACATTACTGAAATCAAACATCAACTATACAATGGTCGGTGGTACAAAGTTCTATGACCGCAAAGAAATCAAAGATATTTTAAGCTATTTACGTCTCATCGCTAACAGCAATGATGATATCAGCTTTGCACGTGTCATCAACACGCCTAAGCGCGGTGTTGGACCAGGGGCACTTGATAAAATTGCAGGCTATGCTGCAGCTAATGGACTGAGCTATTTTGATGCATTGGCAGAAGTGGACTTCATGGGGCTGCCCCGGAAAACGACAGAAACACTCGTGACATTCTATGATATGATGGACGGCTTCATGAAGCAGCAGGAATTTTTGTCCATCACTGAGCTGGTTGAACAGATTATGGATAAGACGGGTTATACAGATATGTTGAAAGTAGACCGGACACTTGAATCACAGTCCCGTCTTGAAAACTTGGAAGAATTTTTAAGTGTTCCTAAAGATTACGAAAAACTGACCCCTATTGAAGAGCAGTCGTTAGTGAATTTCCTGACCGACTTGTCGCTTGTCAGTGACGTCGATAACGCAGATATGGGAACAGGGGTGACATTGATGACGATGCACTCTGCAAAAGGTCTGGAATTCAAAGTCGTCTTTATTGCAGGACTTGAAGAATCCATCTTCCCGCATTCAAGAAGTCTTGCCGACGAAAGCGAGATGGAAGAAGAACGACGTCTGATGTATGTGGCAATCACGAGAGCAGAAGAACATCTTCATATGACTCATGCAGATTCAAGAACATTGTTCGGACGCAGTCAGGCAAACCGGAAATCCCGTTTTCTTGATGAGATTCCTGCTGATCTGCTGGAAGGCGTCAAACCGCGGCCTGTCTACGGGACGAAAAGACATCCGGCACGCAGAATAACGCCTGCTGCAAACAATCAGTCATACAAAGTGGGAGACAAAGTCATCCATAAAACATGGGGTGAGGGACTGGTCAGCAACGTCACTGAGAAATCAGGCTCTCTGGAACTTGATATTATATTTAAGACAGTAGGCATGAAAAGGCTTCTCAGCCAGTTTGCGCCAATCGAAAAGAAGGAGTAGATATTATGCAGCAGCGAGTAGATGAGTTACATCAATTACTGCACCAGTATAACTACGAATACCATGTGCTTGATCAGCCGTCTGTCCCTGACAGTGAATATGATAAGCTGCTTCACGAACTCATCGCGATTGAGGAAGAATATCCCGACTTGAAGACCGCGGATTCACCAACGGTACGCGTCGGCGGCACACCTGTTTCTGCATTTGAGAAGGTGCGGCATGATACACCGATGCTGAGTCTTGGAAATGCGTTCAACGAAGAGGATTTAAGAGCCTTCGATAAGCGTGTCAGAGACAGTGTCGGACAGGTTGACTACATGTTGGAACTGAAAATCGATGGCCTTGCCGTCTCGCTGAAATATGAAGACGGACGCCTCGTACAAGGATTGACGCGTGGTGACGGAAGTACGGGTGAAAACATCACTGAAAACATCAAGACGATATACGCGGTCCCTTTAGTCATCAAACAGCCATTGACACTCGAAGTGCGCGGAGAAGCATATATGCCGCGTCAATCGTTCCTTAAATTAAACAAAGAGAAGGAACGTCTCGGTGAACCGCTCGCAGCCAACCCGAGAAATGCGGCGGCAGGCTCTCTCAGACAGCTGGATTCTAAACTTGCTGCCAAGCGTAAACTAGATATCTTCCTGTATAGTGTGAATGATTTAAGAGAACTGGACGCCAGTTCACAGAGCGAAGCATTGGATACCCTTGACGCCATAGGGTTCAAGACCAATCATGAGCGTAGACTATGTCAGTCAATCGATGAAGTACTGGCATATATTGAGTACTGGACAAAAGAACGCAATCATTTAGCATATGATATTGACGGAATTGTCATCAAAGTGAATGACTTGATCAAGCAGGAGGAGCTCGGATTCACTGCGAAGTCACCACGCTGGGCGATTGCCTATAAGTTTCCGGCAGAAGAAGTGATCACCAAACTGAACGCTATTGAACTGTCAGTCGGCAGAACAGGGGTCGTGACACCGACAGCAATACTTGAACCTGTCAAAGTCGCGGGTACGACAGTCGGCCGTGCATCGCTGCACAATGAAGATTTAATTCACGACAAAGACATTCGTATCGGTGACGATGTTGTAATTAGAAAAGCAGGAGACATTATTCCTGAAGTCGTGCGGCCGGTTGTTGAGAGACGGTCCAAAGATGCAGAACCGTATCATATGCCTGATGATTGTCCTGCCTGCGGCCACGAACTCGTCAGACTAGAGGATGAAGTGGCACTGCGCTGCATCAATCCGACGTGTCAGGCGCAGCTGATTGAAGGAGTTATTCACTTTGTATCAAGGCAGGCGATGAATATCGATGGTCTTGGTGAAAAGATCGTTGCGCAGTTATTTGAAGCGGGTCTCATCAAAGATGTAGCAGACATATATTATTTGAAGCGCGAGCACCTGCTGCCGCTTGAACGTATGGCTGACAAAAAAGTGGACAAGCTGCTAGCTGCGATAGAGGCATCGAAAGAAAATTCACTGGAACGACTGCTGTTCGGTCTTGGCATCAGACATCTTGGAGCGAAGGCAAGTAGTATTCTTGCTGCTGAATACAAAACGATGGACCGCTTGATGGAAGCATCAGAAGAAGAATTGACTGCTATTTATGACATCGGTCATAAGATGGCACAGTCGCTTGTCACTTATTTGAGCAATCAAGATATTCAGGACTTGATTGAAAAACTAAATGCAGCAGGCGTCAATATGGCGTATACTGGTGCTACGATAGATGAAGCCGCGTTCAACCCTGAATTTCGGGATAAGACGATTGTATTGACAGGAAAACTATCGATTATGACCCGTACGGAAGCGACAGAACAGTTGACGAAGCTCGGCGCCAAAGTAACAAGCAGCGTCACTAAAAAGACGGATCTGCTTATTGCCGGGGAAGACGCTGGAAGTAAGCTTGACAAAGCTGAAAGTCTAGGGATTGAAATCTGGACTGAAGAAGAACTGGTCAATAAATTACAGGAAGCAAATTAAGGAGACAATGATGAAGAAAGTACCTATTGTCCTGCTATCAGCGTTGCTGCTGACAGCATGTGGTTCCAATGATGATGCAACATCACAACAAAATAATGATGACAAGCAGATGGCAACGGATATTCAAATCTCCGGAGACTATTACCGCACGCTGCTCCCTTTCAAAGAAAGTCAGGCGCGCGGTCTGACGAGTTCCAATATGACCAGCGCCTATAACGGTGATGCATTTGAAACAGGATTGTTCAGAATCAGCCGAAAGGTATTCTCTCCTGATGATTATTTGTTCCGCGACGGCCAGCTGCTGAATAAAAATGCGGTGGAAAGTTATCTTGAACCGCAGTTCACGAAGCAGGAAATAGATGCGATGAACGAAGATACACGTATTGAGCGGAATGCCTATGCGAACTTTGGATTGAATCCTTCACACAAAGGTGAGACAGATCCTGAGAAGATCGCCGAGCAATCCCCCGCCTATTTGTCTCACATACTGGAGCAGGATTATTTCACTGAGAGAGATGCAAAAAAAGAAAAAATTTCCGGTATGACGATCGGCCTTGCGATGAACAGTGTCTATTACTATCAAAAAGAGCAGTACGGCGAAATATATGCCAGACAACTGAACGAAAAAGAAAGTGAGAAAAAGGGCAAGGAAATGGCTGAGGAAATACTTTCTAGACTGCGTGTCAAGTCTGAACTGAAAGAGATTCCTATTACGTTTGCTATTTTCATCCAGAGCTCGTCTGAAAGCATTGTGCCGGGTCATTTCGTTTCCTATTCAGTCAGTGAAAAGGGGAGTAAGTCAGTAGGAAAGTGGAAGAACGTCAACGAAGAGTATACGTTACTCCCCTCAAGTGAAGCAGGAGAACTGAATAAAAAGTTAAACAATGATTTCAAACAGTTCAATGATTCACTGCAAAGCTTCTTCCCTAACTTCACCCAAGCTATCGGAACCGGATACTTTGTAGATGACAAAGTACGCGAAGTAACGATTAATGTCCCGCTTGATTATTACGGCAGAGCAGAAGTAGTTGGGGTGACACAGTACATCAGTGATCTGTCGATGAAATATTTCAGCAATCTAGACAACCTCGAAATTTCTATCGTCGATAGCGACAAACCACTCGCATTGATCACTAAAACCAAAGATGATAAACATCCCGAAATCTATGTCTATAAGCAGTAAATCAAACAATCACCTCCTGTTCATCTGAACAGGAGGTGATTGTTTGTAGATGATTAACTTTTCACGATGCGCGTCATCTCGTCGAATTCATCAAGAACACGCTGTTCTGGTTTGTTCGTCACCAGGCTGACTAATACCGTGGCTAATAAGCTGATGATGAAACCAGGAACAATTTCGTACAGATCAAATAGTGCCGCATGATTTTTAGGACCTTTCATAATGATCCAGAAGATGACTGTCAATGAGCCAAGAATCATACCTGTGATGGCACCTTCTTTCGTCAATCCTTTCCAGAATAATGACAATAGAACAAGCGGTCCGAATGCCGCACCGAAGCCGGCCCAAGCATTACCGACAAGGTTCAAAATCGTATCATTCGGATTCCATGCGATAGCGCCTGCTACTAATGCGACCAGTAGAACGGATAGCCGGCCGACAAGCACGAATTCTTTTTCGCGGGATTTATCCTGAATGGTGGTTTTACGGAATAACATATAGAAGTCTTGAGTCAATGAACTACTTGTCACTAACAATTGTGATGAAATCGTACTCATAATAGCAGCAAGTATCGCCGCAAGAAAGAATCCGGCGATCAATGGATGGAACAAAATCTGACTCATCACAACGAAAATAGTTTCTGGGTTATCTAATTTCTGTCCTGTCTCATGGACGAATGCAATGCCGATTAACCCTGTCATACAAGCGCCGATGAGTGACACAGCCATCCATGAAATACCGATACGGCGTGCTGCCGGCAGCATTCTGTGCGATCTGATAGACATGAATCTGACGATGATATGCGGTTGACCGAAATAACCGAGCCCCCATGCAAGCAGTGAAATGATACCGACTGTCGTTGTCCCTTTGAACCAGTCAAGGTTCGTCGGCTCCAAGTCGACTACTGTATTAAATGTATCCAGGCCGTTTAACTTCAGCAACGCGACGACAGGGACTATTACAAGGGCAATCAGCATAATCACACCTTGGAAGAAGTCCGTAAGTGACACAGCAAGATATCCACCGAACAGCGTATAGATAATGACAATACCCGCTGTCAATATTAAGCCCCAGTGATAGTTCAGTCCAAATGCGCTTTCGAATAGGACGCCGCCTGACACCATGCCGGCTTGAGTATAGAGCGTGAAGAAGATGATGATGACAAGACCTGAGATGATTTTCAACATGCGGGTATGGTCGCTCACCCGCTTCTCAAAGAAATCAGGAATAGTAATGGCGTTATCTGCAAGCTCTGTGTAGACACGCAGCCTCGGGGCAACGAGAATATAGTTCAGCCATGCGCCGATTGTCAGGCCGATGGCAATCCACGTAGCAGATAGGCCACTGGAATAGACAGAACCAGGGAGTCCCATCAGCATCCAGCCGCTCATGTCAGCTGCGCCGGCTGATAGTGCAGTGACTAACGGTCCAAGGCTTCTGCCGCCGAGCATGTATTCATCAAGAGTGCTTGTTGACTGTTTGTATGCATAATAACCAATGCCGAGTAGAATAAGAAAATAAAATGCTATCATGACATAAGTCATCCAAGTTGCTTCAATCTTGACGTTTTGAAATGTGGAAGCAAGTATCATAAGTATTCCTCCTTAGTTAATAATCCATCTTTAAACCTCATTATAAAGTTGTTTGAAGCGTTTTCATATATCTATTTTGACTTTCTTTAGATTTTTGTATAGAAATTTGATAAAATTTAAAGATGGTATAAACGTATAGGAGGATTAACATGACGACGATATCAAATGATCAGGTGAAGCACGTAGCACATCTTGCACGGCTTGCCATCAATGAAGAAGAAGCAGAAAAGTTCAGCACACAGTTAGCAGCCATTTTGACGTTCGCTGACCAGCTGGAAGAAGTAGATACAGAAAATGTCGAACCTACACTACATGTTCTTGATTTACAGAATGTGCTGCGTGAAGATGTTGCTGACAACAGTTTGACACAAGAAGAAGTGCTGAAGAATGCACCTGTCAAAGAAGACGGTCAATTCCGTGTACCTTCAATTTTAGGAGGAGAATAAGATGTCTTTAAGATATGAATCGATTGAATCATTGTCAACTATGATTCAAAACAAAGAGCTTAAACCGTCAGAACTTATTGCTGACACATTCAAAAATATTGAACAGGACGATGCTGACATTCAGTCATTCCTGACTCTTGATAAAGAACAGGCAATGGCAAAAGCTGCTGAGCTTGACCAGCAGACACCGTCAGGTCGACTGTTCGGTATTCCTATGGGCATCAAAGACAACATCGTCACTAAAAATGTCGAAACGACGTGTGCCAGCAAAATATTGACTGGATTTAATCCGGTATACGATGCAACAGTAATGCAGAAATTGAACAACGAAAACGGTATTCTTGTCGGTAAACTCAACATGGATGAGTTCGCAATGGGTGGTTCTACCGAAAATTCATTCTACAAGAAGACGGTGAATCCATTTGATCATCGTGCTGTTCCAGGCGGTTCTTCAGGTGGATCTGCTGCAGCTGTGGCAGCGAGTCTTGTCCCGTTTGCACTTGGTTCAGATACAGGTGGTTCCATTCGGCAGCCCGCTTCCTACTGCGGTGTTGTGGGAATGAAACCGACCTATGGACGTGTATCACGTTACGGTCTTGTCGCATTTGCTTCATCTCTTGATCAGATCGGCCCGTTAACGCGTAACGTCAAAGATAACGCAACAGTCCTCGAGATCATTTCAGGTGTCGACAAAATGGACTCTACAAGTGCACCAATAGACAATGTTGACTTCACCTCTAATCTTGACAAAGACTTGACAGGGCTTCGCGTCGCGGTTCCTACTGAATATTTAGGAGAAGGTGTTCAGCCGGAAGTTAAAGCAAGTGTAGAAGCGGCAATCAACGAATTAAGTGCGATGGGGGCGACTGTGGAAGAAGTGTCGCTGCCGAATTCAAAATATGGTGTGGCGACTTATTATATCCTTGCCTCTTCTGAAGCATCAGCAAACTTAGCACGGTTTGATGGTATCCGTTACGGTTATCAGGCTGAAGGTGCGCAGAACTTAGAAGAGCTGTACAAGAAGACGCGTCAGGAAGGTTTCGGTGATGAAGTCAAACGTCGGATCATGCTAGGAACTTATTCATTAAGTTCAGGCTTCTATGATGCTTATTACAAAAAAGCACAGAAAGTAAGAACATTGATCAAACAGGACTTCGAAAATGTATTCAGTCATTATGATGTCATCGTTGGACCTGTCGCACCTACTCCTGCATTCAATATCGGTGAAAAAATCGATGATCCACTGACGATGTATGCTAATGATATTTTGACTATTCCTGTGAACTTGGCAGGTCTGCCATCTATCTCTGTTCCGTGTGGAGAACATAATGGTCGTCCAATTGGACTGCAGATCATCGGTAAACCGTTTGATGAACAGCAGATCTACAATGTGGCTTATCAATACGAACAGAAATTTAACTTACATGACCGTTATCAAACATTATAAGGAGACGATGATATGCATTTCGAAACAGTAATTGGACTTGAAGTCCACGTTGAATTAAAAACTGAATCCAAGATGTTCTCCAGTTCTCCAGCACATTTCGGGGCTGAACCGAACACGAATGTCAGTGTCATCGATCTAGGCTATCCAGGCGTATTACCTGTGGTCAACAAAACAGCAGTTGACTGGGCGATGCGTGCAGCGATGGCATTGAATATGGATATCAGAACAGAAACGAAGTTTGACCGTAAGAACTATTTCTATCCAGATAATCCGAAAGCCTATCAGATCTCACAGTTTGATGAGCCGATCGGTGAAAATGGGTATATTGACATCGAAGTGAACGGCGAAACGAAACGTATCGGGATCACGCGTCTTCATATGGAGGAAGATGCCGGCAAGCTGTCCCATAAAGACGGGTATTCATTAGTTGACTTGAATCGTCAAGGAACACCGCTTGTCGAAATTGTTTCGGAACCTGATATCCGAACGCCGGAAGAAGCATATGCTTACCTTGAAAAGCTGAAAGCGATTATTCAATATACAGGAGTATCTGACTGTAAGATGGAAGAAGGCTCACTGCGCTGTGATGCTAACATTTCACTGCGTCCTAGAGGTCAGGAAGCGTTCGGTACTAAAGCAGAGCTTAAAAACTTGAACTCATTCAACTATGTCAGACGGGGTCTTGAGCATGAAGAGAAACGCCAGGCAGAAGTACTGTTATCTGGCGGAGAAATTCTACAGGAAACACGTCGTTTTGATGAGTCAACGGGCAAAACCATCTTAATGCGTGTCAAAGAAGGTTCAGACGATTATCGCTATTTCCCTGAACCTGATTTAGTTCCTCTCTATATCGACGCTGCCTGGAAAGAGCGCGTTCGTGCCTCTATTCCAGAGCTGCCTGATGAACGTAAAGCGAAATACGTCAATGAATTTGGCCTGCCGGCTTATGATGCACATGTATTGACGTTGACGAAAGAAATGTCTGATTTCTTCGAAGAGACAATCAAACTTGATGCAGACGCGAAGTTAACTTCTAACTGGTTGATGGGCGGCGTGAACGAGTACTTGAACAAACAGCAGAAGGAACTGGGGGAGACGGCATTAACGCCTGAAAACTTGGCGGAAATGATCAAGCTGCTGTCTGATGGAACGATTTCAAGTAAGATTGCGAAGAAAGTCTTCCAGGATACTGTGGAATCAGGAAAAGCTCCGAAAGTCATCATGGAAGAGCAGGGACTGGTGCAAATCTCTGATCCAGCACAGTTGACTACATTAGTTAACGATGCCCTTGATCAGAACCCGCAGTCTATTGAAGATTTCAAGAACGGTAAAGGAAGAGCGATGGGCTTCTTAGTCGGTCAGATTATGAAACTTTCTAAAGGACAGGCCAACCCGCAGATGGTCAACCAAATTCTTAAACAAGAACTTGAAAAACGTTAATAATGAGTCTTGTCATTGAATCAATCATATAAAATAAAAACCTTCGATTGTCATCTCACATCATCTGCATGTGAAGGGACAATCGAAGGTTTTATCATTAAAAAGGTATGATTTACCCATTTTCGATAAGTTCAGTCAATCGGTGGGGCTGAAAGATAGTGTAGGAGAAGTTGGTTTCTGCAAAGATGAAATCCCGGTCATCTGCCCACTGAGAATAATAGTACTGTTTCAAATACTCATACAGGTCTTTCCGTGATTCAGTTAAGTACCGCTTATATAAGCATTCCATTCGACTGACACGGAATATTACTTCGGATGATGTCACACGTCGTCCTCCTTTGAAGTTATATTTAACGTCCATATCATTAACTGTAATTGTATAGGATAAGATTAAATATATCAACTATAAAAATGGGAATATTCAGAAAACTAATTTGCTTTATATTCTCTTGGTGACCATGTATATTGATAATAAAAGTGATAAAAGGAGAGCGAAAATTAATGATAGACATACATAATCATATTTTATTTGGTATAGATGACGGGGCAGAAAGTGCTGAGGAGACATTGGAGATGGCAAGAGCTGCAGTGCAGGAAGGCATTACAGATATTATCGCTACGCCGCATCACAAAATAGGTGTCTATGAGAATTACGGGCCGAAAATCAGTGAACTGACAGCACAGGTCAACGAGCTCATCCAATCTCATGATATACCGCTGACGATTCATCCAAGCCAGGAAATTAGAATATATGGTGATGTCATAGAGGATCTTAAAAGTGGCAAGGCACTTCCTCTCGTGCAAGGTGCGCCTTATGTCTTGATTGAATTCCCGACCCATGAAATTCCGATCTATACAGAGCAGCTGTTCACTAAGATGGCACTCGCAGGCTATATTCCGGTCATCGCTCATCCTGAACGCAACAAAGAGCTGCAGAACAATCCGAACAAGCTTGCTGCATTGATAGAACTTGGCGCACTATGCCAAGTAACCGCAGGCGTTGTCGTCGGAAGATTAGGGGATCATACGCAGTCAGTAGCAGATATGATGATGACTCATCAGATGATTCACATCGTCGCAAGCGATGCTCATAATGTGACAGGCAGAAATTTCTTCATGAAAGACTGCTATGAATTTATTGAAGATCATTATGGTGTTGTGCAGGCTGAATATTATCAGGACAATGCGCGTAAAATACTGGCCGGTGAAACGATACGTTATGTGAGTCCAGTTGAAGTGCAAAAAGAAGACAAATTAGAGAAGCTTAAAACTAAGAAAAAGAAGAAATTCCTTGGCTTATTTTAACCGATAAGTTTAAGTAAGACGGATTTAATAACAAAGAACCCGAAAGCGTGAGGTCAATCCACGCCTTCGGGTTCTAATCGTTTATTTGAATAAATAATCAGAGATTGCTGTCGTCCAGAGGTCAACACCATCAGTAGTCAATAATCCTTCATCGACATTATAGTCATCAGATATTGTTTCGTCATCAGGCCAGTCGCCGGATTGACTCACATATCTGAAGTTATTATCTTTGTTGCCGAAATAATCTTCTTCAGCTTTCTGGTAGTCGTTGAAATCAGGATTGTCATACTCGCGTCTTGTGCCGATAATAACAACAGGAATATCATTTTGTTCCACGTCGTTATAAATGTTTTCCAAAGTGTTGATGTGATTATCTAATGGCACACTTTCAAAGAAATCATTGAGCGTCAGTGCGTCCAGTACAATTAAGTCCGGATCCCCATCATATATATCTTCACTGGTTACAGCAGTGGATACACCGGCGACTTCCAAATCAGTAAGCTTAATATGATCATCAATTGAAGATTCAAGCTCGTCCTTGACACTCGTGTTTTCCTCTGAAGTCTGGTAAGGCGTCGACACGAGAGTAATATTCATTTTTTTACCGTCTTTAGTCTCAGTGTTATAAATCTTCTGAAATTCCTTACTTTTAAATAAATCTTTGTTTGGTTTTGAAGCATCCTCTTTTTTGTCTTTCTTTGATGAGTCAGCAGTGCTGGAATCTTTGCCGGTTGATTGCGCAACGACATCGTCCTGTGCCTCTGAGTCGGTTACTTTTGATTCCCAATAAGTATAGCCTAGTGCTATAAGTACGATTGCAATCACTACATAGAGCCAGAAAAGTAAATTTTTCATTGCTGCATTTTCCTCCAGACGTATATCAATATCTCAATTTTAGCAAATAATGAAAAAAATTTATAGCCCAATATTAATACAGCTCAGTTATTTAACTGGATCGACTGGGTTTAACAATGTAAAATAATGGTATGAATGAGAGATATCGAAAATCAGTCATTTTTCTTTGTAAATAATAATGATAAAAAATATACATTACATTAATAGAATATTTACAATTATTGTGATAAAATAGCGGGAAAATAAAGACATACCAAAAAGTGGAGGATATTTATGATTGATTATACCCCGTGGAATGTCACAGATTACCAGAAAATATTTATAGATGAGTCTAAACAATTGATTGAAATCTTCAGAAATGAAATTGTTGAAATTCATCATTTCGGCAGCACCGCCGTCAAAGATCTTCCTGGTAATCAATCTCTGGATATACTGCCCGTAGTGAAGGACATCGAGAAGATCGAGCAGTATGTCGAAACGATGAAGTCGGCCGGCTACCGTGCGATTAATTCGGTAGTCCTGGCAGATGAACGATGCAAAGTATTTATTAGAGAATGCGATGATTTGACACGTGTTATTCTGATGATTGAACAGACTGACTTTGACGCTATCGATAGAAGGCTTGCGGTCAGAGACTATTTGAGAATGCATCCAGATATCCGGAAATCATATGCTGATTTGAAGCAGCAGCTTGCTTATCAGTTTGCTGATGACTATCATGGTTATAAAAATGCCAAAGATGAATTTGTTACATCTCTTGAACGTGATGCTGTTAACTGGTATCAATCGACGAGACATTAGACCCTGTACGGGTCTTTTTTTTATAAAATTGCATAATTGAATAAATTCGGTACAATAATGATAACGATAAAATGTGAAAGAGTGATACGTGTGTTAAATATAGCAAAAGGCAGCAGTGACATCAGTCTGAACTTATCCATGGCAAATCGGCACGGCCTGATCGCCGGTGCAACAGGAACGGGTAAGACGATTACATTGAAAGTGATGGCAGAACAATTTTCAAAAGCCGGTGTACCGGTATTTCTTGCCGATGTCAAAGGAGACTTGGCAAGTCTTGCAGAGCCGATGACTGTTAACACTAAAATTCAGGAGCGACTCGATGCATTGCAGCTCAGCGATTATCAACCACAGACATTCCCGGTGAGACTATGGGACATTTTCGGTAAGACGGGTACCCCTATCAGAGCCACTGTTTCAGAGATGGGTCCACTACTGTTATCGAGACTGCTGCTATTGAATGATACGCAGTCAGGTCTGTTGAATATGGCATTTAAAATCAGTGATGATAAAGGGCTCGTACTGCTCGATCTGAAGGATCTACAGGCACTGCTCCGAGATATGGGAGACAATAACAGAGACTACATGAGTGAATACGGTAATATATCCAAGCAGTCCATTGGAGCTATCCAGCGCAAATTGCTTGAACTGGAAAGTCAGGGAGCTGAACAATTTTTCGGTGAACCAGCATTGAAACTGGAGGATTTCATCAGCGTCGATCAAAATAAAGGCGTCATCAATATACTTCAGGCGAATGAACTGTATCAACAGCCGCTCCTCTATACTACGTTTTTGTTATGGTTGCTGACGGAACTGTTTGAAGTGCTCCCTGAAATAGGAGATGCTGATAAGCCTAAACTTGTCTTCTTCTTTGATGAGGCTCATCTGTTGTTCAAAGATGCCAATAAGTCGTTTGTCACGCAGGTGGAGCAAGTCGTTCGTCTGATCCGTTCAAAAGGTGTAGGTGTTTATTTTGTGACTCAAAATCCAATTGATTTACCGGATGAAGTACTGGGGCAGCTCGGTAATCGCGTACAGCATGCCCTCCGTTCATTTACACCGCGAGATCAAAAAGCAGTGAGGAGTGCAGCGGAAACATTCAGACAGAATCCTGACATTGATGTAGCTTCAGTAATCGGAGAATTAAAAACCGGAGAAGCACTCATTTCATTTTTGAATGAGGAGGGGCAGCCGTCAATTGTTGAACGTGCCTTTATTAGACCACCTGAAAGTAAAATCGGAGTCATTGATCCCAGTGTTGCAGCGGCTGTTGTGGATGCGAATCCATACCAATCAGCCTATAGTCAGTCACTCGACCGTGAAAGTGCCTATGAATTGCTGCAGAAGAAATTTACGGCAGCTGCGGAACAGACAGAAAATAACAAAGTGGAGAAGAAACGTACGACAAGAGAACCATCATCTGAATTCAAAAAAATTGCATCCTCTGTACTGACAAGTGTCGGCAGACAAATCGGCAGAGAGATAGTCAGAAATATATTCGGCGGGCGCAGACGATGAGCAGAATGACATGGTTTTATTTCATCTTAATTGTCATCAATATTATTCTTGTGACGATACTAATGATTCAGCCGCTTGAAGGCTGGCCGCTGAAACTTCTTCAAGTCTTGATTGTCATTGTGACTTTCACTTTGTTTAGGACTTATGTGAAAGAGCGACAACTGACCGGGAAAAATAAAGAAGAGGGAGACCACTAATGAGAAAAAAAGCAAGAATCATTTATAATCCTACATCTGGCCGAGAACAGTTTAAAAAAGTACTGCCGGATGTGCTGATTAAACTGGAACAGGCAGGTTTTGAGACGAGTGCACATGCGACGACAGCAGTCGGTGATGCGACCGTTGCAGCAAGAGCCGCGTTACAAGAGAATTTTGATTTAATTATTGCGGCAGGTGGAGATGGCACATTGAATGAAGTCATCAACGGTGTTGCAGAACAAGATCATATTCCTGATATCGGTATTATACCGATGGGCACAGTCAATGACTTTGGACGGGCGCTAGTGATTCCAAAGGATATTATGGAAGCAGTCGATGTCATTATCGAAGGAGATACCGTACCGGTTGATATCGGCAAGATGAACAATCGTTATTTCATCAACATTGCTGGGGGCGGTAAGATCACTGAAGTGTCATACGAAGCACCGAGCAAATTGAAGACGATGATCGGTCCGCTGGCATATTACGTCAAAGGACTCGAAATGCTGCCTGAAATCAAATCATCGGATGTTCGTATTGAATATGACGGAGAAGTATTTACTGGGGAAGTGATGTTGTTTTTGATTGGGTTGACCAACTCGGTCGGCGGATTTGAGAAACTGGCACCTGAAGCATCGATTAATGATGGCTATTTTACGGTGTTATTCCTTGAAAGAGTTAATCTAGCAGAATTCGGTCATATATTTACGCTTGCGACGAGAGGAGAACATTTAAAACATCCAAAAGTTCACTATGTGAAAGCAAAGGATGTCAAAGTATCTTCATTTGAGAAAGTGCAGCTGAATGTAGACGGAGAGTTCGGTGGAATACTGCCTGCTCACTTCATCAATCTGAAGCGTCATGTCAATATATTCAGTCCGCTCGAAAGATTTGAGAAAGAAAACAATATACAGAAGAAAAACGAAATAGACGGTCAATATCAACAAGAAATTATGGACAGCAGTCTAGAAGACCAATAATGGTGATGAATCATATTCCATCAATAAAAACAGCGGCTCATTGATCAATGAGCCGCTGTTTTTATTGAGGTTGAATATCAGTCAATCTATATTTCGTCTGTAAATTCTGCTGCCAGGTCATCATATTCCCAGTTGCGGTGTGATGGATAGAGTGACAGGCCGCCGTCAGAGACAATGGTCTGCCCTGTAATATATTTTGATTCCTTACTGGCCAGAAAAGCTGCAATATTGGCCATTTCTTCCGGTTCAGCAACATAGCCCATCGGCACGAAATCTTCTGCATCTTTTTTCTTCTCTTCTGTTTCGAAGTTCTCGGCATTGATCGGTGTATCAACAGAGCCTGGTGCAATATTATTGATCCGGATCTGCACGCGAGCATACTCCATCGCAAGACTTTGCGTCAGCAGTTTGACGCCTCCTTTACTTGCACAGTAATGAGCAAAGTGAGGCCATGGTATGATCTCATGGACACTCGAAACATTGATGATATTTCCTTTATATTTTTGCTTCATGAATTGTTTCAATGCTTCACGGCAGCCAATAAACGTTCCGCGTAAGTTGACATTCATCACCTTATCGAATTCTTCCATCGTCATCTCATGACTGACGATATCTTTTTGGACACCAGCGTTATTGACCATGACATGTAGTGCTCCGTATGTATCAATCGTTTCCTTGAACATTGCGAGAAATTCTTCTTCATTTGTCGTATCAGCTTTAATGGCGACTGCCTCGCCACCAGCTGATTTAATTTTGTTGACGATTTGTTCAGCAGCTTCAGCATCGGAATGGTAATTGACAGCCACTTTCATACCCTCAGCAGCAAAGCGTTCGACGATGGCTTTACCGATACCTGATGAGCCACCCGTGACAAGTGCGACTTTACCTTTTAAATCATTATACATAATGACACTCCCTTTTTATTTATCATGGTGTCCTATACCCCTCTTCTCCTTATATAATCTATGTGACAATAAATTCATGATGGAATAAAATAGAATAGAAAGGTGGAGACCTATGAAAGATTATCAATTAATGATTTTAGGAACGACAGATGTTCATACACATATCAGCTTATATGATTATTTTTTAGATCAACCACAGGAAACGAATGGCTTGATTCTCGCCGGCAGTAAGATTCTAGAAATAAAAGCTGCTAATGACAGCAAAGATATTCAGACTTTAGTTCTGGATAACGGCGATATTTTACAAGGAAATTTAGTGGCGGATTATGCGGTCAATAAGCAGCCGGAATGTCATCCGATGATTCATATGATGAATACTATCGGTTATGATGCAGGAACATTAGGTAACCACGAATTTAATTATGGGCTGGATTATTTATTTGAGACGATGGCTCAGACGGCGTTTCCGATTGTCAACAGCAATGTCAGAACAAGTGATGGTGATTATATTTTTTCACCTTACACAATCATCAACAAAACATTCGATGACGGAAAGACGGTCAAAGTAGGTGTCATCGGTGTTGTACCTGAGCAGATTTTAGTCTGGGACAAACCGCATTTGAATGGGCGGATCGTTGTCGACGATATGTATGAATCAGCGAAGCACTGGGCAGGACAACTGCATAATAAGTGTGATATTATCATATGTCTATGTCACTCAGGCTTTGATCCATCGCAGACAGCTGAATCAGGTCTTGAAAATCAAGTACATTTGATCAGTGCAATTGATGACATTGATGCGATGATTTTTGGTCATACTCATCAGCTGTTCCCGAGTGATGAATACAGCAGTGTAGAGGGCGTCGATTCACGTTGTGGAACAATCAACGGAACGTTTGCTGTTCAACCTGTGTCGTTCGGCAGTCATTTAGGGAAAATCACTTTAACGCTTGCGAGTGACGGCGATGGCTTTGTGATTAAGGGAGGCAGCAGTGAATTGATAGAACTGAAAGGACAGACAGTTATCAATCCGCAGCTTGAAGCCGAGAATGACTCAACTCATCGGGATATCATGACATTCATCAACAGCAAAGTAGGCTATACGGAGTATCCTATCGACAGTTTCTTCAGTCAGGCTGCACCGAGCCTTGCAGTCGAACTCATCGCAAGAAGCGCAAAAGCTGCCTTTGAGGCACAGGTAGATATGACTGACAGAGTTATCACAACATCTGCCCCGCTGAAAGCAGGTCGGGACGGTGGTGATGACTATGTCATGGTCAGTGCAGGAGATGTCACGTTGAAGGACGTGATGAGTATTTATCGATTCCCTAATCTACTGACTGCACTCAATGTTCCGGGACGATTGATCAAGGAATGGCTGGAGTGGAGTGCCTCAGCATTCAATACGAACGGTACGCCTTACTTATTGAAAGAAAATCAATCCATTGCACCAGGCTTCCCGAGCTATAACATGGATATCTTCTATGAACTGGATTATACGATTGATCTGTCAGAACCAGAACGTTATAACCATGCAGGTGTTCAAGTCAGTGAAGCTCACCGCGTAAAAGATGTGACGTTCGATGGGGAGCCGCTGGACGATGACGCTGTCTATACAGTGCTGACACATGACTACCGGGCTAATTTCACGCCTTTTCTGCAGACGGAAGACGTGACAGTAGTTCCGCTTGATGACATAGAAGTACGGGATGCGGTCAGTCAGTATGTCAAAACCAATGGCATTGATTTTACGCCTCGCATCCCGTTCAAGCTTGAACCAGGCGGCCGTTACTTAATGAAAACAAGTGCTCACGCAGTAGATGTCGAGGGACAGTATCCAGTCATCATGAAATCACTGCTCGATGACGGCTACGCATTATTTGAAATAGACACGAAAGAATTGAGGATATAATGAATAAAAACGATATATTATCCGGACAGGTCATAGATTATACACATGAAGGCAGCGGTGTCATTAAATTCGACGGCTATCCTGTCTTTGTACCAAACACTGTCAAAGGGGAACATGTAACATTCAAGCTCATTAAGAAAAGTAAAGGGTTCGGTATCGGTAAACTGTTATCCATCGATGAAGAAAGTCCTGACCGCGTCGTGCCGCCCTGCCGTTATTATTACCAGTGCGGGGGGTGCAACATTCAGCATCTGGCATATGACGCTCAGCTCAACATGAAAGAAGAACAGGTCAAAAACTTAGTGCGCAAAATGACAAAGCTAGATATTCCGGTCAGACCGATTATCGGTATGGAACATCCGTGGCGTTATCGCAATAAAAGTCAGCTGCCTGTGAAACGAGAAGAGCAGATAGTTACCGGCTTCTACAAGCCGCGTTCACATGACATTGTGCCTATCGAAGAATGCATCATTCAGAAGGAAAGCCATGACGACATTATGAATGAGCTGCGCCGTTTGTTGAATGAACTGAATGTCAGTATTTACGATGAACGCCGTCATACAGGGAATTTACGGCATATCATCATTAGAAGCGGAACAGCGATCAACGAAACGATGATTGTACTTGTCACTAAAAACAAACGTCTTGAGCAGGCTGATGTCATTGCTCAGCACATGATGGCCAAATTTCCATATATCGTGAGTGTCAGACAGAACATCAATCCGGACCGTACAAATGTCATCATGGGAAGACAATCAACGACCATCAGAGGAAAAGATGAAATACAAGACCAGCTGAAAGAGCTGAAGTTCGAAATATCGGATATGAGCTTCTATCAAATCAATCATGAGCAGACTGAAAAATTATATCAGCAGGCATTAGACTATGCTGAGCTGAACGACAGTCAGAATGTCATTGACTCATACTGCGGTGTCGGTACTATCGGCCTCTTCATGGCATCCCATGCTGAACGGGTATATGGTGTTGAAATTGTCCAAAAAGCTGTCATGGATGCGAAGAAGAATGCAGCGCTGAATGGTCTGACAAACACACATTTTGAGGCAGGTAAGGCAGAAGATATCATCATCAACTGGCAGCAGCAGGGCGTGAAGCCTCACGTTGTAATGATTGATCCACCAAGAAAAGGATGCGATTCTGTATTCATTGATACATTAAAAGAACTGAAGCCGGACCGTATTGTCTATGTGTCATGTAATCCATCGACTTTGATGCGTGATATTCAGAGTTTGTCAGATCTCTATCATATAGAGGAAATCACACCAGTGGATATGTTCCCGCAGACCACTCATGTAGAAGCTGTCTGCAAGATGACGATAAAGGGATGATGCTATGGAAAGAAGAATACTCCATATCGATATGGATGCCTTCTATGCGCAGATAGAACAGCGCGATAATCCAAAGTTAAAAGGAAAACCTGTCATAGTCGGCGGCAAATCAAGTTCAAGAGGTGTCGTTGCGACAGCGAGTTACGAAGCGCGGGCATTTGGTGTTCATTCAGCAATGCCGATGAGCCGTGCGCATCAGCTATGTCCAGATGGTTATTACGTCAGACCACGCTTTGAAGTTTATCGGGAAGAATCTGAGAAAATCATGGCGATTTTTAGAAGTTATACTGAACATGTCCAGCCAGTGGCCTTTGATGAAGCGTATCTTGATATTACACATCTTGTCAGAAGAGATATGCCGGCGTCACGTATCGCTTCATTCATTAAGCGGGATATCTTTGAAGGGACACGGCTCACTTGTTCAGCAGGTGTATCGTATAACAAGTTTCTTGCCAAACTATCGTCAGGAATGAATAAACCGAATGGCCTGACTGTCATACACCATGGCAATGTACATGAACTATTGATGAAACTCCCAATTGGTGCATTTCCAGGCGTTGGACAGGTAACCGAAAACAAGATGAAACAACAGGGGATTCATACAGGGGCAGATCTATATCTGTTAACTGAACATGAACTGATTGCTAAGTTTGGCAGGCGAGGACCTAAGCTATACCGCTATGCTCGTGGTATCGATGAATCGACGGTGAAATCAGAACGGATCAGAAAATCCATCGGCAAGGAAACGACATTCGCTGTCGATAAAAATGAAGACGAGGAAATACTCGGTGTCATCAGACAGCTGTCCCAGCAGGTGAGTGACAAATTAAATCGTTATGGTCTGACAGGTGACGTCATCACTGTCAAGATGAAAGAGTTTGATTTTCGCACAACGTCAAAGCAGTTGAAACTTCCTGACCGAGTGTCAGATAGTACGGATATATACAATGTATGTTATGATTTGTACACGTCTCTAAAAAATCCCGACCGGCCGATACGTTTAGTAGGGGTCACAGTTGGGAATTTAGAAGAACGGAAGTATATGAATATGACAATCTATGATTTTATTTGACGAAACGAGTGATGATTATAAAATTCAAATTTTCAATTATCGGAATTACTGCGGTATTGATTGCTATGTTTGTGATGAATACTATCGAAAATGGTTTTGAACCATTGAAACTCATGGCAATTATTCTTATTGCAGCACTATTGTTCTGGATAGATTATAAATTAGAACGTCCTATTTCCCGTTCAAGCATTAAAGGCAGTATGAGAAATAAAAAATAGCTAGCTGTAAAAAGTGATGAGCTGCTGCAGTTTATCATCGCTGATCAGCAGGATCTCTTGACCAGAGGCAATCTTATTTTTAATGATTGTCTCTTTTTTTGATGGTTTTCCACTCTTCTGTGTACCGAATATCAAAATATCAATCGGTGCACCAATATCCGGTTCGAACTTACCTCCATGGTCAACAATATACTGGACAGTTTCCTTACGTTTCATATGAAGCGTTCCTGTGATGGCTATTGTTTTACCGTGGAACGGATGCGTCATATCAAAATCACTGACGGTCGGTTTAACGCTGACGAGATCTTTGTTATAGCGGTCGAGCTGGGCCTTCTTAGTAGCTTTATTTTTCATTGCTGACAAATACGAACGGTTCTTCTTCAAGTAATCATCGAGTGATGGATATGACTTCAGCAGTCTGACGGTAATCATAGCACTTGCTTTCGCATCGTTAAGTGCATGATGATGGCCGTGGAAGTCGAGCTGATAGTAGGCCATCATATTCTTCAGACTATAGCTGTGATGCTTGACAGTCTTCCGTGCCATATTGCATGAACAGAAATATTTCAAAGTCGGCATGTCGAGCTGATAGCGCTGGATGGATGCATAGAGCACGTTCATATCGAAGCGGGCAAAGTGTGCAACGACCGGCAGCTCACCGATGAAGTCGAGCATATGCTCAAATACTTCAGGGAATATCGGTGCGTCTGCGACATCTTCAGGCGTAATGCCGTGCACTGCAATGTTGCCTTTTGAGAAATAGTCTTCAGGATTGACCAGTGTATAGAACGTTTCAGTCATCATATTATCCCGCACTTTGACCATTCCAACACTGCAGACACTAGCCGGCTTACCATTGGCTGTTTCAAAATCAAGAGCTACAAATTCATTCATGGACGTTCCTCCTTATGCCTCTCTATTCTACAAAAAAAAGTGCTGGAACGCCTTAAATGAGATTCACAGCAGCAGTCGAATGAAAATCAGTCGTTAAATATAGTATAATAATGGGCATTGTTATCCCATCAGATGGTATAATGAATTGTTAATCAAGGAGGTTGCTATGAGAACTTTTTCAGCTAAACTAATCGCAAAAGCTGCGAGACGCGCAAGTATTGCGGCCGGAAAGCGCGGCACAGATCTGCCCGGTCAGATAGCACGTAAAATAGACCCGCAAATCTTACACAAACTTGCTTCTTCAGTGGATGCAGTGGTCTTCATTTCCGGAACGAACGGCAAGACGACGACTTCAAATTTAATTGGACATACATTAAAGACCAATCACATTAAGATTGTTCATAATACAGAAGGCGCTAATATGGCAGCAGGCATTACTTCAAGTTTTATCACTCAGACAAAAAAGGATACGAAGCTCGCCATTATTGAAATTGATGAAGGCTCTATCCCGAGAGTGCTGAAGGAAATGACGCCGACGATGATGGTGTTCACTAACTTTTTCCGCGACCAGATGGACCGCTTCGGAGAAATTGATATATTGGTCGACGGAATTGCAGATCATATTAAAGGAAAAGGCATCAAACTTATTTTGAATGCAGATGATCCTTTTGTGTCACGATTGAAAATCGCTGGCGATGATGTCGTTTATTATGGTATGGCAGCAGGTATTCATCAATTTGAAGAAAGCACGATGATTGAAAGCAAATACTGCCCGAACTGCGGCAGATTATTACACTATGACCATATTCATTATAATCAGATCGGACATTATTCTTGTGAGTGCGGCTTCAACAGAGCAGAACCGATGTACGAAGTCGAGGCACTGAAAGAGAATCCTTATTTAGTCCCTGTCATTAATGGACAAACCTTCAATATGAAGCTTGCAGGGGATTTCAATGTGTTCAACATCATTGCAGCGTACAGTGTATTAAAGGAGTTAGGGTTAAATGATGATGACATTAGAAGAGGTTTTGAGAGCTATTCCTCTGATAATGGACGGATGCAGTATTTTACTAATGGCCGTGCGGAAGCAATCATCAACTTAGCAAAAAATCCAGCAGGACTTAACGCGAGCCTATCTGTCGGTGAGAAAATCGATGGTGAGAAGAATTACTTGATCAGCTTGAACGATAACGGTGCAGATGGACGAGACATTTCCTGGATATGGGATGCGGATTTTGAGAAGCTGGAACGCCAGAATATCGGTAAAATTTACTGCACGGGTAACCGTGCGGAAGAATTAGCCGTCCGGTTAAAATATGCAGAAATCAATGTACCTGTTGAAGTGATCAGTGATATATCAGCTGCGACGGCGTCCGCTCTGCAGGACGGAACTTACACGGTATGCATTCCGAACTATACATCGCTGGAACCGATGCATCGTGTATTAACTAACTATTTTAAGGAGGGCCGCTCATGACTTCAATTAATGTCTATCATTTCATGCCCGACAAACTGAATCTATACGGCGACATCGGCAATATCATTGCTCTTAAAAAACGGGCAAAGTGGCGCGGTATTGAAGTGAATGTGACGGATGTCAAAGAAACTGCAGGCTTGTCACTTAGTGATGCAGATATTCTTTTCATCGGAGGAGGAAGCGACCGAGAGCAGGCTATTGCCACTCAGGAGCTCTTCCGCATTAAAGATGACTTCAAAGCAGCGATTGAAGACGGTGTGCCGGCATTGACAATCTGCGGCGGCTATCAGTTTTTAGGTGAGAAATACGTGACTCCGGACGGGCAGGAGCTTCAAGGATTGAATATTCTTGATTTCTATACAGAATCTAAGAAAGAGCGCTTGACCGGCAATATTGTCATAGAATCAGAAACATTCGGTCAAATTGTCGGATTCGAAAATCATGGTGGACGAACGTATCATCCTTACGACACATTAGGACGCGTCGTCTCAGGATTCGGCAACAACGATACGGATAAGAAAGAAGGTCTGCATTACAAGAATCTTCTCGGAACGTATCTGCATGGTCCCATCCTGCCTAAAAATCATGAGATGACTGATTATCTGCTTGAAGCAGCGTGTGAGCGTAAAAACATTCCATTTAGTCCATTGACAGACAACACTGCTGAAGAAAA
>CAACXC010000083.1_pt1 | contig 57217 bp, 65 predicted proteins | sample 2275831 | NCBI WGS metagenome assembly CAACXC01 (sample SAMEA5312476, study PRJEB27640) | indoor metagenome | biome: indoor environment; feature: uncontrolled; material: tiles wood | place: Germany | collected 2014-07-07
ATCTCAGTCATACGGTCTACAAGACGAGCCGTCAACTGGCTGAATAAAATGAGACCGATGCCGTTAACAGCAAACATCAGACTGAACTGTTGGGCTGACATGTCGTAAATTTTCTGGGTGATAAACGGAGAACCGGCAATATAACTAAATAGTATGCCGTAAGTCAACGACTGCAGAACAAGTAGAATCACGAACTTACGATTGCTGAGCAGTGCTCTGAAATCGACAAAAATAGACGAAAACTTAACATTATCACGGCTGTTTTCCGGTAGACTTTCTCTTACAAGCAGTGCACTCACTAAAAACATGATGACACCATAGCCGGCAAGAATATAAAAGACCGTCTGCCAAACTGAAAACCGCAGGATGATTCCTCCAAGAACGGGTGCCAGAATAGGTGCTAGACCATTGACCAGCATTAAAGCACTCATGAACTTAGTTAAGTCTTTTCCTTTGTATAAGTCTGCAGAAATTGCCCGGGCAATTACTGCACCCGCTCCTCCTGCAAAACCTTGGAAAAATCTGATGGCAATCAACCATTCTATCGTCGGAGCAACAGCTGATAAGGTTGACATTAACGCATAGACCGCCAGCACGACTAAAAGTGGTTTCTTCCGGCCGATGACATCCGAAATGGGCCCGACAAATAACTGTCCGACTGCAAGACCGATCATACAAGCAGTCAAACTTAACTGAACACTTGATGTTGTCGTCTTAAAATCTTCTGAAACATTAGGCAGTGCAGGTAAGTACATATCTAGAGACAGTGGACCAAAAGCTGCGAGCAGGCCAAGAACAATGACCAGCTTCCATTGAATTTTTGATTGCGATGAATGAGAGTTATTCATAATTACCTCCAATATATAACATGTATTATACATTAAATTAATAGATGCAAATCGATTGTTTCAAAATTTTTTATGAGGGAAAATGAATATTATATTAAAGAAAGAAGGGTTATTTATGAGTGAAGCAATTAGCAAAGTTCATACTCAATTATTTATAGACGGTCAATGGATCGATGGTGACGACAAACAGACGAAAGAAGTGATTAATCCAGCGACAAGTGAAGTGATTGCAAATGTTGCACAGGCAGGTGAGCAGGAAACAACCCGTGCAATTGAAGCAGCTTCAAAAGCATTCACTGAGTGGAGCCGCATGGAGCTGAAAGATCGTGTAACTATTCTACGGAAAGCAGCTGATCTCATTGAAGAAAATGCAGATTATATTGCTGAAGTAATGACGATTGAACAAGGGAAACCTCTTTCAGAATCTAAGCCGGAAGTTATTGACGGTGCTGAGTCATTCAGATGGAATGCTGAAGAAGCGCGCCGCTTATACGGCGAAACGATTCCAGCCCCTAATGCACACCATTACGAAGTATTATATCAACCGGTCGGTGTAGTTGCAGCGATTACACCTTGGAACTTCCCATCAGGTATGGTGACGCGTAAAATAGCACCAGCACTTGCTGCGGGTAATACCGTCGTACTTAAACCATCAGGTGATACACCGCTCACAGCTATCGCTATCTTTGAACAGTTGGAACAAGCAGGATTCCCTGCTGGAACAGTGAACTTAGTGATGGGCAGCTCATCAGTTATCGGCAAAACGATGACTGACTCCGATACAGTAAGAAAACTGACATTTACAGGTTCAACTCCTATTGGTAAAGAACTCTATAAGCAGTCTGCTGACACACTTAAAAAATTATCACTCGAGTTAGGTGGACATGCCCCGTTCATCGTACATTCAGATGCAGATGTTACAGCAAGTGTCGAAGGATTAATGGGTGCGAAATTCCGTAATAACGGTCAAGTATGTATCGCGCCTAACCGTATTTTTGTCCATGAAGACATTAAAGAAGAATTTATGAAACAGTTGCAGGCGGCTGTTGAAAACTTAAAAGTCGGTAATGGTCTGGAAGAAGATTCTAAAGTGGGACCACTGATTCGCGAAGACGCTATCGACAAAATTAAAGATCAGCTGAATAACGCACTGGAAAAAGGTGCAACATTGGTTACTGGTGGAGAACGTATGACTGACGGTGATTACGGAAAAGGTTTCTTCTTCCAGCCTACTATCATTGATCACGTTGACCAGTCAATGAACATCTTCTATGAAGAAACATTCGGCCCGGTTGTTCCTGTCATTTCATTCAATGATTTAGACAAAGTCATTGAAATGGCAAATGATACGGAATTCGGACTGGCATCATATGCTTATGCTTCATCTGCAAAAGCCATCTATCAGTTATCAACGCAGCTGGAATATGGTATGGTGGGCATCAATGAAGTTAAAATTTCAAATCCTGAAACACCATTCGGCGGCGTTAAACATTCAGGATTCGGCCGTGAGAACAGTCATCTAGGTATTAAAGAATATGTCGTCGAAAAATTTATCAACACAAAATATATTTGATGAAGAGAAGCTGAAACTGCACTCTGAACATTACCTTTCATGTAATGTTCAGAGTGTTTTTTTTGACTATCTTTACAAACGACTTATGAACGTATAGAATAATATAGTTAGTTTTTCTAACTAACTATATAGGAGGTTGTGATGACTAATCAATTATTTTTTGAAACGATGCTCGATCTACGTCGCCATTATGTCAATGAAATGGATGCTATATTGAATCATTATCAGCTGTCTTCTTCACAGTGGTTTATATTTAAAACTATAGCTCTAACAGCACCTACCACACTTGTAGAAGTCGCAAAAGCCCGAGCAATTGAGAAGCCGACAGCTACTAAAATCATCCATAAACTCGTTGAATTAAAACTGGTTGAAACTACTGAAGGTAAGGATAAACGCGAAAAGATTTTATCTCTTACAGATTACGGCCAGGATATTTACAAAGAGATTCAAGTACACGTATCCGCATGCCAGGAAGAATCCCTGAAAGACATCGATCTGTCCGTTGACGAATTGACTGCAGCGCTCGATACAGTCATGCACTATTATAAGAACAGAAAGGAACATCGCCTTGGACGAATCAATTAAACAGCCTTTATGGACTAAAAATTTCATATTAGTTTCTCTTGTTAACTTCATCATCATGTTGTCCATGTATTTGTTACTCGTTACCATCGGTGGATACACCATTTCTAAATATCATGTTTCTACAAGTCTTGCGGGTCTTGTGTCCGGTATATTTATCGTCGGTAGTTTGTTCGGCCGCTTTTGGGCAGGGAAATACATCGATATTATGGGGCAGAAAAAAATCCTTGTCATTGGAGGTCTCATTTTTACAATGACAACGGTGTTATATTTCTTATCATTTAATTTAACTTTACTTCTCGTCGTCAGATTACTAAACGGTATCGGCAGCGGAATCGCTTCAACTGCAACTGGGACAATTGCAGCATTCATTACACCAGTCAATCGACGCGGTGAAGGTATCAGTTACTTCAGTATGAGCACTGTGCTCGCTACAGCTATCGGACCGTTCCTCGGTATGTTTTTATTACAATTTATTTCATATCAATATCTCTTCATGCTATGTTTAGTGATTGCTGTTGTTGCGCTGGTGTTGATTCCATTGATTAAAATTGCATCACATCTTGAAACCGTTAAATCAAATATGCCAACAGGGATCCACTTAAGTGATTTCATCGATAAAAATGCGCTGCCAATCGGTATTGTTGTTCTTATTGTATGTACAGCTTATTCAAGTGTGCTCAGCTTCATTTCATTATTCGCAGAACAAAACAATCTTGTCACTGCCGGAAGTTTCTTTTTCCTTGCTTATGCGATATCTGTATTGATTACTCGACCAGTGACAGGCCGGATGATGGATACTAAAGGTACTAATATTGTGATGATCCCCTCATTTATCAGCTTTTTTATCGGGCTCGTACTGCTCAGTATGACACACCATGCAGTACTTTTAATCATTAGTGCTGTATTTATCGGCTTTGGTTACGGAAACTTCCAATCTATTGCCCAGGCAATAGCTGTCAAAGTCACTGAACCTGAAAAAATCGGTCTTGCAACATCCACTTTTTTCATCTGTCTTGATTTCGCATTAGGTTTCGGACCATACGCATTAGGTGCAATCATCCCGGCATTGGGGATGCATGGCATGTACGGTGCTATGAGTATTCTAGTTCTTATTGGTTTAGCGGCCTACTTCTTACTGCACAGCAAAAAAGCACATCTTTATCAATAAGATGTGCTTTTTTATTATTTAGCGAAGCGTTTATTGAATTCGCTGAATGTAATGAATCCTTTGTTTTCTTCATCGTACAGTTTGTACTTTAATGATTTTAAGCTTTCTTTAATTCCGATAGTCGTCGCATGATGTAATGGCGGTGTTTCATTATGTGCTTGTTCAAGCAAATAATTAGGAATTCTCGGGCTCAAATGATGAACATGATGAAATCCGATGTTACCTGTCAGCCACTGGAACAACTTCGGCAGTCGGTAATACGAGCTGCCTTCTACAGCTGCTTTTACGTAATCCCATTGTGTTTCATCTTCAAAATATGAATCTTCAAATGTATGCTGAATATAGAATAACCATATTCCGAGCAATCCACCGACGAACAATACAGGTCCCATGACACTGAAGAAACGTGCAGGCCCAAGCAGGTAGATGAGCAGACCATAGACAACGATGACAGCAGCATTATGAATATATGTGTTATTCCGTTCTTTTGCTTTCGCGTCTTTCGCGTTCATTCTGTTTGAAACAAACAGTAAATATATCGGACCAAGAACAAACATCACGAATGGATGTCTGTATGCACGGTAGATAAAGCGCTGCACCGGCGTCGCTTCTCTATATTCTTCAATGGTCATCATCCAGATATCGCCTGTTCCTTTTTTGTCCAGGTTACCGCTTGTTGCATGGTGGGTAATATGCTCACGTCGCCACTTCTCATAAGGGAACAGTGTCAGAAAACCAGAAATATTACCTAAAATTTTATTCGCTTTCTTATCTTTAAAGAAAGAACCATGACAGCAGTCATGAAATATGATGAAACTTCTAATGAGGAAAAATGCACCGATTATCCCGCAAATGATGGACAACCAGGGAGAAATACCATAGGTTAGAAATCCTGCAGCGATTAATAGAAGATACGGAATCAACGTGTTAACGATCTGCATGACACTAATCTGCATTTCTGATTTTTCGAATGGCTTGACTGACTTTCTTAACTGTAATTTCTTATCTCTATCCATAGGTCACCTCTAAAATTAATAATATATGAAGCCGGTAAATCGACATGAATGGATAATTATTATTTGTTAATAGCATCTAGTCATAAATCTATTATACCGGATATATCAATAAATTAAAGGATAAATCAATTCAAATAATCCCATTGCTTGATAGTTTATTATTATAATATAATTAATAAACATTTGATTTGTATGTATTGAGCATATTATTTTAACCACATATATATTAGAATAGTAAAAAAGGAGACATCAGCCTCCAATATAATTCATATTTATTTTTTGTCGCTGTCTATTTTTTACAGTTTCGGCTGTTCTTTCGTCAGAATAACGGTCATCTCTCTGCTTCCATATGTTGATCAGTTGATTTTTCAGTTCTGTATCTGTGACTCCGTGCCGGACAAATGATTTCAGATCGAACCCGCTGCTGGCAAACAAACAGCCATAAATTTTACCTTCAGAGCTTAACCGGACCCTTGTACAACTTGAACAGAAAGATTCAGAAACGCTGGTAATAAATCCAATGGTCGCTCCGTTATCATGCTCATAATACTTAGCTACTTCACCGTAGTATTGTGGCAAAACTGGTGCTATATTAAAATGCTGCTGCAGTAACTCAATCATCTCAGTTTTGGTCAGGACTTTGTCGAAGTTCCAGCCGTTATCGTTGCCGACGTCCATGAATTCAATGAACCGTAGTGTAATATGACGTTTTTTGAAATAGTCGGCCATAGCAAGAATTTGATGGTCATTCATTCCTTTTTGGACCACCATATTGACCTTGATGTTGAATCCAAGTGTTTTAGCATAGTCAATCTGATCAAGAATAGTCTCGGCCTTGATCCCGCGTCCATTGACTTCTTCAAAGACTTCATCAAGGGCATCAAGACTGATATTCAGTCTTCTAAGACCTGCATCGTATAATACCTTGCCGTGTTTTTTCAGCAGCATCCCATTCGTTGTCAATCCAATATCTTCTATACCTGGTATACCATTCAATTGTTTGATTAGCAGATGAAGATCTCGTCTCAGTAACGGTTCTCCTCCTGTAATTCTTATTTTTTTTATTCCTAGTTCAGCATACTGTGCTGCTATTCGAGTCAATTCATCAAATGTCAGTAACTCATTTTTCGGTAAAAAGGCAAAGTCGTCACCGAAAATCTCTTTCGGCATGCAGTATGAACATCTGAAATTACAGCGGTCAGTGACCGAAATTCGGAGATCACGCAGTGGTCGACCTAATTTATCAGTTATTTGTTCAGTCATGGCGCTCACCTTCTTTTATCATGATCAGATCCGATTGCGTATTGATGTTGGCATGCCAGTTTCCCGGAACTGACGCAACATTGATATAGCATGTATTATTATTGAATAGATGGCGTAATGCTAGTTGCTGATTATCAAGTAAATGCTTAATGACCGGTTTTAACCGGGCGGGATATATTCCGATTGTCGGATGAATGTGATGATCATCTCGGTACAGCGTCAGCCGACCGGCATATTGATTGACAAGGTAGTCTATCGCTTCAGTTGTGATGAAAGGTGTATCCACAGAAATGACACAGCAGTCGACATCCGGAAAAGCATTCATGACTGAATATATACCTGCAAGCGGTCCATGATTTTTATATTGTTGTTCATCAATGATGACTGAATAAGCATCAAAATTATCGGCAATCGCGTCATTTGCACTGATAACGATATCGCTGAACTGACCACTCATTTCCATTGTACGAGCGACTCTTTCGTAAAATGACTGTCCCTCAAGAAGATGAAATGCCTTTTGGCTGCCAAATCTCCTTGATTCTCCACCTGCTAATACAACGCCTATCAACCACCGCTCACCGGGGGAATTAATGCCACGACATCCTTATCATTAATTATATCCTGGTCATTGACTACTTCTTCGTTAACAGCTATTTGAAACTTCTCTCCTTGCAGACCGGGATAGGTTTCATATAAGTGCTGTCTCAACTCTTTGACTGTCACATGATGACTAAAAGAAAAGTGATCTTGTTCACGATTGATGAGTTCTCGAATATGAGCGAAGTATAATATTCTCATTGCCGGCCCTCCTTATAGGATGAATGATAACCTCTTTGACTACCTACCCATTGTTCTCCGTCTTCCCATATTTCCTTTTTCCATATCGGGACAATTTCCTTAATTCGTTCAATCGCATATTCATTGGCTGCATAACTGTCTTTTCTATGAGGTGAAGATACAGCAATGACAACAGCGATATCTGAAATTTGAAGCACTCCTATTCTGTGGCCGATAGCCGTCACTGTGCCCGGCCACCTGCTGCTGATTTCGTCACCGATCTCAGCTAGTTTTTTCTCGGCCATCGGAACATAGGCTTCGTACTCAAGATACTCCGTTTTTACCCCTTTTGTCCATTCACGCACAATCCCTGTAAAGACACACACTGCACCTTGCTTCGGATTGACGGTATACTGCCTGTAAGCTTCTGGATCTAGAGGTGTAGTTACAACTTCAAAAGGTTTCATGATTGATCAGTCCTTGTATGATTTCTATATAATTGACATCATTGATAGCATGCGTATCGATGATCCCGACAATCTGTGTTAGATTCAACAGGTCACGGTCGTGCTCGCTTCTCAGCAGCACGAATTTAGGATAGTCTTCGTGTTTATAACCTTCGACCAATATAATATCAGGTGATGATGATACTTCATCAATCAACGAGTCAAGCGTCTGCGTTTCATTGGTCATTAATTTATGAATGTAACGCTCCCCTTGAATAATACTCTCAACCGCACCAGAAGACATATACGTCACATGATCTCTTTCAAGTGGAATGTCTATTTCGTTTCCTGAATGGTCACCATGATGTTTAATGACTGCCACTTTTACGTTGAGTGTTGCCGCTGCCTGGATCAACTGGTTGATTACTGTCGTTTTACCACTTTTCTTGTAGCCGACAATCTGCAGTATGTTCACCATTGTGAAACGTCCGGTAATTGCGTCAGCATCACTTTGACAGCATCTCCTGCCCGAAAGCCGCGTGTTCCGCCGGGCAGTATGATCATACTGTTACTTTTAGCAATAGCGACGACAGCGTTACTTTTATTGAATCCAGCAGGTTTGACCGTGCGAGTGTGCCAATCATACTCTGCCCGGATAAATCGTGTGAATGGATTGGCTTTCGTAAAATCTTCAGAAAGTACTCCTTCAATGACCGGCACATAACAGCTGGTCGCTCCCATCATGCTCTTGATGGACGGCCTGACTAATAATTCGAATCCTGTATAACAAGCTGATGGATTTCCTGACAGACCAAACAGTAACTGCTGACCGAGTGACGCAACAGTCGTGACACTGCCTGGACGCATCGCAATTTTATTGAATAAGACGTCAGCATTCAATGCTTTGTAAATAGCCGGCATGTAGTCGTAGTCACCAACCGACACCCCGCCCGTCGTAATGACGATATCACTCGTCTGCAGCGCTGTCTGGATCGTACTCAGCAGATGTTCATAATGATCTGCTTCAGCTTGATAATGAATCGCTTCAATTCCTAGTTCTGCAAGCTGACCTGCAATCATAGGGCCATTGGAATTGCGTATTTTTCCTGGCAACAGCGGTGCTTCGATAGCAGTCAGTTCACTACCTGTAGCAATCAGTGCGACAACCGGTTTCTTTCTGACATGAATGGTGGCGTATGAAAAAGTAGCAAGAACTGCCTGCACACCCGGTGTAATCAACGTTCCTGCTGGAAGAATCAGCTCACCTTGTCGACATTCTTCTCCTTGCACAGAAATATTCTCACCTTGATCAAATGATTTTCTCACAGTAAAACCGTCAGTCGTGTCAACCGTCTGCTCAAGCATTACGACAGCATCAGCTCCTTCTGGTATAGGTGCCCCGGTCATAATACGTACTGCTTCATAAGGCTTCAATGTATGACTGCTGACCTCTCCCGCACCGATATGATCAATCGTCCGAAAAGCAATGCGGTGTTCTCCATCAGCACCGATTGTATCAGCACTTCTAACAGCATAACCGTCATAAGGTGATTTATCGAACATAGGAATATCATATGTGGCTGTAATATCTTCTGCCGTATAATAATGAAGGCTCTGAGCCAGAGGAATAGAAATAGTGGACATCAGAGCAGCACGAGCCATACAGTGTGCTATTGCTTCATCTACAGGTATAGGCGTTCTTTTATCTAGCATCATCATCCTTCTTTCTCATTTAGCATAGGTCCTTTATACTGATTATAAAGGAAAGGGTGAACCGAATGAAACAATTCACACATTTTAACGATGAAGGGCATGCACGAATGGTCGATGTTTCTGATAAACAAGTGACTGCACGGACAGCAGTCGCTGTCAGTTCCATTGCAGTGAATGACCTCATCTACGAACAAATTATTCATCAGACCAATCGTAAAGGCGATGTTCTTGCGGTTGCACAAGTAGCTGGTATTATGGCAGCAAAAGACACGTCACGTATTATTCCGATGTGCCACCCACTCGCGTTGAGCGGCATTGATATTAACTTTCGCTGGGAGACTCAAGACACGTATATTCTTCACATTGAATGCACTGTCAAAACAAAAGGTCTGACTGGCGTTGAGATGGAAGCTCTGACCGGCGCTTCTGTCACTGCGCTGACTATTTATGACATGACGAAGGCCGCTGACAAAGGCATGATCATCGGTCCGACTTATCTCGTCCACAAATCCGGCGGCAAATCCGGTGATTTCAATCGCTGATTACTTATGAAGCTCATTCACCATGTGGAATACTTCCTGGGTGATGAGCTTTTTCATTGCAAGGTCGACTGCTCCTACTGAACCCGGAATACAGAAGATAACTGTATGACCGCTCGTCCCGCAAAAAGCACGCGACAGCATTGCTTTCGTTCCAACATCTTCAGTGAAACTCAAATATCTGAACAACTCTCCAAATCCTTCCAATTCTTTGTCAACTAATGGTTTGACTGCTTCAATAGTAACGTCTCGCTTTGCGATGCCGGTTCCACCAGTAGTGATGATTATATCCACGGAGTTGATGAGCTGTGTCATAGATTGCTGAATAGCATTGATGTCATCCTGGACAATTTCATAATGACTTACTGTGATGTCGTGTGCGGACAAGTGATTGATGACTGTCCGTCCCCCTTTATCTGTCGCTTGATTACGCGTGTCACTAATCGTCATTACAGCGGCAGTAATCGATTGATATGTATTTTGATGCATGGTCTCCACCTACCCGAATAATTGATGATATACTGTTTTTGCTTCATTGATCGAACTGACTTCATGAATCAGCAGACGGCCGCCGGCAAACAACACAAACGGCTTGCTATTAAATACGAAACGAATAAAGTATGGCGTCCGCTGATAGTTAATCTGCCGTTCTTCTAGAAACGTTTCAATAGACGCGGCATCAAACGGTGCCTGTTTAAATTGAACAGTATCACGGCCGCATAACATCGTTTCATGATGATTATCTTTGAGATATGGAAATGTCACATGCTGACCGCACGTGGGGCAGTCCGATTTTTTTGAGCGGCTGAACTTGAGGGCTGTCTGTTCAATGTTCCAACTATCACCGTAGATCAGCTTTGGTTCAAATTTTTCTTCAGTCAATATTTTCAGTGCATAGACTGATTGAATGCTTGCTGCCATACTGACAGCAGGTTCAATGATACCGACCGTATCACATGTGCGGTTCATCACAGGAAGATCGCCGAGTGCACAGTTAAAGCACGGCGTATCACCAGGAATAAACGTACAGGCAGTATAAGTCGCTTCGACACATGCCCCGTAAATCCATGGAATAGTTGTCGTATAGCTGAAATCGTTCAGCAGCTGTCTCGTCTCAAAATTATCTGTTCCATCAATCAGTACGTCACACGATATGAAATAATCTCGTAAAGCTGCGGCATCACAATGACCGATATGTGCCTCAATCGTGAGGTCACTATTAATCTGCATCAATTGTTTTTTTGCAGCAATGACTTTCGGCACAGCAGCTATTGCATCATGTTCTGTAAACAATGTCTGACGCTGCAGATTTGACAGTTCAACATAATCTCGGTCGATGATAACCAGCTTGTTGACACCCGCTCGTACTAACGTACCCGCAGTGTGTGTCCCGAGCGCCCCCATACCAATGATGCCGACAGTTTTCGCTCCGAGGAATGACTGTCCATCACGGCCAATTTTCTTGAATTTTTCCTGTCTGTCATAGCGATTCATACAACGGTCCTCGATTTCTTAAATTTGATGAAAATGATAGTTTCAGGTGAATGATTAGATTCTTTATGAAAAATTTGATTTTATCCATTTTGTCAGAAAATATTATTTCTTTGATATTCATCATGAGATGAAAGGATTAAAAGAACCATTTTTTATTTTACCTTTAATATAGAGCGTTTCCAATATATTAGACAAGTGCTCTAGTGTATACTGTCACTAAAGGAGGCGGCTTTGATGAAAGAAGAGATTGCAGGTCAGCACCCTATCATTAAATATCACAATCAGAATTTCACTGAGTGCTTTGATAGAATGGCAACTGAGTTTCCACTGACTCTCTATGTCAACCGGCAGGAGTTTGCTACGATTGTCTGCAGTCCGACACACCTCGAGGAACTCGTTCTCGGCTTTCTTGCTTCAGAAGGAGTCATTAGACGGCGGGCTGATTTGGAGGCTGTTCACCTTGATGACAGCAAAGGATTTTGTCATATTACGCTGGCTCAACAAACCCCTCTCGATAACAGCCATTATTCCAAGCGTATGATCAGCTCGTGCTGCGGCAAAAGCCGGGAGTTTTATTTTGTCAGCGATGCTGCTACTTCAAAAGTTTCTATGACTAATAAAACCATTACTGCAGGTGACGTCATTCGATTGATGGCACAGTTACAAGACAGCAGCACGAATTTCAAGCAAACAGGCGGTCTTCATAATGCTGCAATCAGTGACGGAGAAGCTTTCTATTTGCATCGGTCTGATATCGGCAGACACAATGCGCTGGATAAATTGTATGGCTACTGCATTAATGAGCAGATTGCTATCCGTGATAAAGTATTGATTTTCTCGGGTCGCATTTCCTCGGAAATATTAATTAAAGCATCAAAAATCGGCGTCGGTATCCTTCTCTCTAAATCTGCACCGACTGACCTGGCGATTAAACTTGCACATGATTTAAATATGACAGCGGTCGGCTTTATACGTAATGACTCCTTCAACATATACAGCCATCCCGAACGCATTATACAATAAAACGCCTTGCTACTTCCGCATAAGGAAGATCAAGGCGTTTCATCATTATTCAGCTTTTAAGAATTCATAGCGTTCACTGATTTTCTTATAACCTTGTTTCTGGTACATCTCTCTTGCCGTATCATTCCCGTCAGCTACTAAAATAACCGGCCGCTCACCGGCGCGATTCCAGACAAATTGCTGCAGCATACTGCCAATCCCTTGTCCTCTGAAAACAGCTCTGACGTAAAAATCATCAAGCTCCACTGTCCGTTCATTTAATATTGCTTCCAGTTTCCCGGCAGGTTCTCCGTGAATATAAGCAACCAGCTGAACGACAGAAGGATCCAACAAGTCACGCGTATGAGTCTGGCGTTTCAATTCTACAAAGTCTTCACCATACTCAATTTCATTTTCACGGCATACAACGAGAAAGTCATTAAATGCTTTGCCGCGCTCCAGTACTTCAACAATGTCAACCGATGGATGATTGTTTGCTTCAAGTTGACTCGTATCTGCACGGTACAGCTCCATCTTTTCAAGAGTCAGCCCTTCTGTCTCACCATAGTTGAGCAGTTCCTCTGTCAGTTCCACATTCTCTGGAAAAATAAACAGTAAATGCTGTTGACCGCGTTCTAAGTGAAAGCGCTGCTGATCTTTAATATCCTGCTTAAATTGTTCCAATGTCGGTAGTTCTTTGTATTCATAATAGTTTGCGTAATACTTAATCAATTGCGACGGTGTATGATAATGCGTATATCGTTCATAGTCTGCATACCATTCGGCATCACGTTTTGTATCATTAAATGTAACCATTTTATCCCCCTATAAGTTCGAGAGTACCTGTCACTTTTAATTCTCTTCCTGAAGTGATGCGATACTCTATCACATTTCCTGTCTGATGATAATCCAGTGTAATATCCTCGCCTACCCATACCGATTTCTTAAACGTACTGTGATTGCATTTGAGGGGTGACAGCTCAAGACTCTGAATCATATAGTGAACAAGAAGCGGTCCAGGAATAACCGGTTCACTGCTGTGAATGTCATCGTGAGATTTGATCAATGCGTAATATGCCCTCACCTGGTCCATTGTGATATCAATCTTCATCACGTTCCTCCTGAACAAACGTTGACTGCATTCGTGCTCTGACGACCGGTCCATCATAATAGATGAGTTCATATGTATATTGCTGCATATGCTTCACTTTTCGTCTTTCTTTCAAAAAAATTTTAACATCATACATCTTGTCAGGCTTCACTTTATTGTCTGTCACCCGCTGCTTTGTATGACGCACTGCTCCTTTAATTGTCCGAGAGGTTTCACTCACATACCAGGCCTGCAGCAGCAATACATCCGGCACTACGTTGTCGTGCAGTGCCAGACTTGAAATCTCATCTGTACTGAAACAAATTGTCACTGTCTCCACATTTTACCCACGCTTTCGATTAATGATGAAATCCATCGTTCACTCGGATTTAAATCACACTTCCACCGCGCACTAAAAATTCAAATATTTCTCTATAAGTATATATAAAAAACGCTTTACTGTGCTACTATTTTTAGCTTAAATTTCCAAAAAGAAAAAGATGCTTCCGATAGGAATACATCTTCACTACTCATACGTTCTTGAAAATTAATGACTGTTATATTGGATATCTTGCTGGATATAGCGTCTGATAGATGGAACTTCCCTAAGTTTAACTGCAATCACAGCGGCAATTAAACATTTCACCAAGTCACCAGGTATGAAAATCAACACCGATTTTAATGCGGCTGCAATCGGCATACCAATATTAAATGCCATGAATGTACCACCGATTAAATTACATAGCAGGGCGCCAATCAAGCTATTGATCAAAAAAACTTTCCATACGGGATACGCGTTCTCAGTCAACCAGCCGATGAGGTAAGCCACCACCGGAAACGCCAATAAATAACCTCCTGTCGGACCGAAAAACAACGCAATTCCACCGCGTCCACCCGCTAAAACCGGTAGACCGCAGGCAGCTAAAATGATGAACAATAACACACTTAATGCGCCGAGCTTACGTCCTAATAAACATCCTGCCAATATAATACCTAGACTTTGAAATGTGAATGGTACACCGATAGCTGGCACAGGCACTGCCGGCAGTATACCCAGCACTGCAATGACAGCGGTAAACAGCGCTACAACGACTAAATCCTTTGTTTTCATTAACTATACCCCTTTCATCAGTTAGTATGATTATAACAACATTGTTAACCTTAATAAATAAAAAGTTTACATTAACTCGTAAAAAATTTCTGCCTTTCATTTTGAAGAAAGGCAGAAATGATTATTTTTCAATTTTCATCAATTCTTTTTTCAGTACTTCACGTTGATGTTCAAGTGAAATAGGATCATTGAACCAGAAATCTTCTGAGTCATAATTAATAACTCTGTTATTTTTTACAGCGTCTAAATTTTTCCATACTTTAGATTCAACAATACTGTTTGAAATTTTTCCAGTATCACTTGAAATCATCATAATATCGCCCGCATATTTACCAATTTCTTCAGCAGAAATTTCTTTCCAGCCGGTTGGTTTCACATCTTTAGTAACTGATTCAGGCATAGCCAGATCAAAGGCCTGATAGATGATTTCTGAACCGCGTCCCCAGTTATCGCCATAGACGTAAATTTTCTTCTGGAAGATTTGATAGATAGATACGGTTGTGTCTTCACCGATTTGAGCTTTTATTTCTTTGCTGTCATCAGCTGTTTTCTCATTCCACTGATCAATGAACGCTTGTGCTTCTTTTTCTTTATTTACAATTTTACCGAGCTCTTTATGAATATCCAGATAATTATGTTTAGTATAAGTAAATGGAATAGTCGGTGCAATTTTAGAATATTTATCGTTGTTCTTATCAGTATCAAATGACAGAATTAAATCAGGTTTCAGTTCAACGATTTTTTCAACATCGCCTGCTCCTAATTGTTCTACACCTTCAAGTTCAGGCTTCAAAATATCAGACTGAAAAGCATAGGAATCGACCCCTACAGGCTTGATGCCTAAATCAAGCAGGTTTCCTGTATAGCTGGCCCCCATCAATACAATACGTTTTGGATTTTTAGGTATTTCAATCGTTTTTCCATTATCTAATTGATAGTCGACGGTACTTGAGTCACTGCTTTTTTTATCTTCTGACTGATCATCAGAATTTGAATTGCCACATGCTGCTAATGTCAACAAGCAGGCAATTAATAATACGAACCACTTTTTCATTGTCTTCCTCCTAATTGAGATTCATTCTCATTTATATCACTTTTTTATCATACGCGGAAAAAGACCCTTTCGCAACTCTTTTCTCATTTTTTTGATTATTTAATAGTCGTTGTGTGCTTTTACTTCTCTGCTCAGCAATCTGATCACTGCATCATCCATCGGTGGATTATGCAGGCCTGCACGTACACTTCGGTACCGTCGTTCAATAGTTCCATCCCGTTCAAGACTTTTAGCACCTATGATTCTCATGGCAGTATCTACAATTTCCAGCGCATGGTTCACGACTATATATTTTGCTGCACTGAATGTTGGAACTAGGTGCTCTTTGTGTGAGTCATGGAGCTCTGCTGCATGATACAGGAAGTGCCGTGCAGCCATCAACTTCAGCTCCATTTCTCCAAGCTGTGCTTCAATATGTGGTAAGTCTGCAATGACGCCTGTAATGGAATTAGGAGAATGAGACAACGCAAAGCGCGCTGCATCATCCACTGCACCTTGTGCAATTCCTAAATATACACTTGGGATATGCATGAGCCATGGATTATCATGTCCTTTACGATTCTCTTCGACTAAATAATCATCGTTAACAAAAACATCGGTCAGCACAAGATCATGACTTTCCGTTGCCCGCATTCCTGTTGTATTCCAAGTCTCAACTATTACTAAACCAGGAGTGTCTGCCGGAATATAGAAAAAGCACAGACTGTTTTTTTCTTCAACATAAGCACCGACGATATAATGTGTCAGCCGGTGACTCATAGAGACATACGTTTTAACACCATTTATCAGCCAGCCATCCTGATGCCTTACTGCACTTGTACCGGGTTTCCCGCCACGCGTCGGGCTGCCTGTCGCTGCTTCTGATACCACTCGGTTCGTGATACCACCTGCCAAGATATCTTCAGTAAACTGAGCGGTCATACGGTCTGACCAGAGATTAAATTCAAATACTTCGCCGACCACACCAAGATGCCAGCCAATTGAAAGCGCCGTTGATTCGTCATATGATGCCAGCACTTCCTGCAGCAGCAGCACCGATTTAATAGAGCAGCCGAAACCACCTGCTGCAACTGGGAGTGACAACCGGTTATAACCGTGATCCAGCAACCAGTCAATCAATTTGTGATTTAATCGACCTGTTTGATCCGCCTCTTTTGCTGATGCTTTAATCCATTCCTTGTTATCTTCAAAACGCGAAAACCATTCACGTTCAATGTCCGTCTCTATAAACAAATTACGGTCCATTTCTATCACCTCATCACCATTTTACCACTCAAGTAAATAGCCAAACAAAAGTTGGATACATCAGCCCATTATAAAAAGACCCTAAATCACTTAAGTTTAGGATCTTTTTATAAAATTCGCTATTAAACTATGGTTTTAGTACAACTTTGATATTATTATCTTTCTTTTCATCAAAAATTTCAAAAGCTTCAGCTGCATCGTCCAACTTCATCGTGTGTGTAATGATATCAGTAGGATCAAAGACACCGTCGCGTATCATATCATATAGCTTAGGCATTAAATGAATGACTGGCGCTTGTCCTGTTCTTACCGTTACGTTGCGGTTGAAAATCAAAGGTAATGGGAAATTGGCAGCCGGAGACGCATAAACACCTGTTAATTGTATCGTACCAAATTTACGCACTGCTTCAACAGCTGTTTCAATCGGGTTGATTGTACCACGCTGAGGTGTCACTAAGTTCGTCGCACGTTCTTTAATGCTCACTTGCCCATCCATCCCCACACAGTCAATGACAACATCTGCCCCGCCTTTAGTCTGTTCGCGCAAAAACTTACCGATTTCTTTTTCTTTATCGAAGTTCACAACTTCGACAGAATTTGTTCTAATAGCGTGTTCCAGACGGTGTTCTACATTATCAACACCGATAACACGCTCAGCACCTTTTAATTTAGCAAATTTTTGCGCCATCAACCCAATAGGACCGCAGCCGAGGATGACTACTGTATCACCTGGTTTAACACCTGCATGTTCTACACTCCAGTAGGCTGTCGGAACAACATCCGACAAGAACAGTACTTGTTCATCCTTCATATCGCTGTCTGGTACAATGAATGATGAAAAGTCTGCAAAAGGTACTCTTAAGTACTCAGCCTGCCCACCCCAATGGTTACCATGCATTTTACCGAATCCGAACAAGCCGCCGTTATCCATCTTCCAGTTCGCTTGTTCTTCATTGGAATTATCACATTGTGACTCCATCTCATTCACACAGTAAAAACATTCACCACAGCCAATATTAAATGGAATGACTACACGGTCACCTTTTTTGAGCTTAGTCACTTCGCTGCCGACTTCTTCAACAATCCCCATTGGTTCGTGACCAATGACAAACCCGGGATCCATCATCATATCTCCTTGATGATATAAGTGTAAATCTGAACCGCAAATTCCTGTTGCTGTAATTTTAATAATAGCATCTGTCGGCGCTTCAATAATCGGATCTTTAACCTGTTTCACTTCCATTTTCTTTTTACCTTGGAAAGTTACTGCTTTCATTTATAACACTCCTTAATTAAATTTGTCAGACTAGTCATCTATAACCTTTTTACGCTTCATTAAACCCTTTATATTCAAATGACATACAATGATTCTGTTTCTATACATGCAATACCTCATCGTTTTTATGATGTATACTAGTCTAAAGAGGAGGTGGTGTAGTTTTGAAGCGGTTATTATTAATTATATGTCTTATCATGTCCACAGGCTGTAGTAATAGAAATGAGCAGACGACTATTACAGTTTCTGCTGCCGCCAGCTTAAAAGATGCACTGACTGATATAGCAAAGAACTACGAAAAAACACATCCTCATATTAATATCGTCTATAATTTTGGAGGATCAGGTACTTTGGCTAATCAAATTCAGTCCGGTGCTCCAGCAGATTTATTTTTTTCTGCTTCTAACAAGGAAATGAATAGAGTGATTGCAGCAAATGCTATCCATAAGAAAAACACCGTATCTGTGCTCACCAATCAGCTTGTTATCGTGTCGCAGCAGCAACTGTCCAGTCCTGAGGAATTATCGGCTGCTCACATACGTAAAATCGCCGTCGGCACACCTGAAACAGTTCCCGCAGGTATGTATGCCAAATCAGCTCTGACAGAATGGCATCTATGGTCGCAGTTGACTGAAAAATTCGTCTTCACAAAAGATGTCCGCCAAGTATTGACTTATGTGGAATCTGGTAATGTAGATGCCGGAATAGTCTACCAGACAGACGCACTGACTTCAGAATTAAATCGTTATCCAATGGGCGACAAACGTGACACTCCTATTACTTATCCTTTAGGCATTGTAACTGCTACAAAACATTTCAAGGAAGCACAGAACTTCTATAACTATCTGCAATCCAATCAATCAAAAAAGGTGTATGGCGCTTATGGATTTATTGTTAACAGCTGATTTTCTATCTCCTATCTACATTTCATTAAAAGTCGCAATCACTGCTACTATCATTAGTTTTGTTATAGGTATTGTACTGGTGTTCATAATGACCCATACATCATTCCCTGGGAAATCCATCGTTGAAACGCTCATCATGCTGCCTATGGTTCTGCCACCGACAGTCGTCGGCTTCATACTGCTCTATTTATTCGGTCGGCATGGTATTGCAGGTCAATGGTTACATTTATTATTCAATATCAACTTGTTATTCACTGTTAATGCAGCAATCATCGCCTCTACTATTGTTGCTGTCCCTTTGATGTATCAGTCTCTGAAAATTGGTATTGATAACGTCGACCATGATGTCATCGATGCAGCAAAAGTAGACGGGGCAAATCATGTAGTAATTTTCAGATCCATTGTTATTCCGTTATCTAAAAATGCACTGTTGACAGGCATTCTCTTTGCATTTGCACGTGCAATTGGCGAATTTGGTGCTACATTGATCTTTGCAGGTAATATTCCTGGTGTCACTCAAACGTTACCGACCGCTATTTACATTGCGCTTGAAAATAACGAAAGGGTTATTGCAGGTCTATGGGTCATTATTATGATGGTCTTGTCATTTATACTGATGTTCGTCATACAGACATTGCGAAACAATACTAAATAAAAACACTGAGACAGAAGTCTCAGTGTTTTTATTAGTTGATTTCCACGCCGCCTGTCACGCCATATACTTGACCAGTGACGTAGCTTGCGTTGTCCGATGCAAGGAAGACATAGACATCTGATAATTCAACCGGCTGACCCGCACGCTGCAAGGTTACTTTTTGACCGAATTCAGGAATCTTCTCCTGCGGCTGACCGCCTGTAATCTGCAGTGCTGTCCAGATTGGTCCTGGTGCGACTGAGTTCACGCGGATTCCTTTTTCTCCAAGCTGAGAAGCGAGTGATTTTGTCATTGATACAATAGCAGTCTTTGTCGCTGCATAATCCAACAAGTTTTTGCTTGGATTGTAAGCTTGTACAGAAGACGTTGTGATAATCGATGCGCCTTTGTCCATGTGCGGAAGTGCCGCTTGTACTGTCCATACTAATGAAAAGACGTTTGTCTCAAATGTTGAACGTAATTGATGTGTTGATAGATCTTCTACTTTTTCAACAGCTGTCTGTTCACCTGCTACACTGCATAAAATATCAATGCCGCCTAATTCTCTAACTGCTGTTTCCACCATTTCTTTATTAAAATCTTCATTACGAAGATCACCTGGAATTAGTACAGCTTTCTGACCAGCCGCTTCGATTACTGCTTTTACTTCCTGGGCGTCTGCTTCTTCAACCGGCAGGTAGTTGATAGCAACATCTGCGCCTTCTTTAGCGTAAGCAATGGCAGCTGCACGGCCGATACCTGAATCTCCGCCTGTCACAAGTGCACGTTTACCTTTCAGCTTTCCTGTTCCTGTATATGATTCTTCCCCGCAGTCAGGTACCGGTGTCATTTTTTGCTGTAATCCCGGTGCTTCCTGTTCCTGCTTGTCAAATTTGCCTGGATAATAGGCGTTTAACGGATTTTGATTGTTGCTCATCTGCAATCACTCCAATTTTTAATATGATTTACCCTAATAGTTATTACACAAATTAAAAATTTTAAACATCCAGACGTTTCACTGCTCAAGGATTATACCTTAATATCTTTTTTTGAAATCTCTTACATAGTTATATATACTAAGAATGAAATGAAAATCATTCATTAAAGGAGAATCATTATGACTCAATCAACACCTCACATTAAACCAGAAAACAATCCAATCGCGGAAACAATCCTATTACCGGGAGATCCGCTGCGCGCAAAATTCATCGCAGACACTTATTTAGAAGACGTTGTACAGTTCAACGAAGTGCGTAACATGTTCGGTTATACCGGAACATACAAAGGCAAAAAAATCTCTGTCATGGGAACGGGTATGGGGATTCCTTCTATCGGTATCTATTCTTATGAACTGATCCACACATTCGGCGTCAAGAACTTAATCCGTGTCGGTTCATGCGGCGCGATGCAGGAAGGCATCAATGTCTATGATGTGATCATCGCTCAAGGGGCATCTACTGACTCTAACTATGTCGCACAATATGGTCTACCAGGCCATTTCGCTCCAATTGCTGACTATAGCTTACTGGCACGTGCTAAACAATTAGCCGATGAAAAAGGGGTACCGAATCACGTAGGTAACGTCTTATCATCAGATATTTTCTACAATGCGAATGCACAGGCCACTGACAAATGGCGCTCTATGGGCATCTTAGCAGTGGAGATGGAATCTGCCGGTCTTTACATGAATGCTGCTTATGCAGGCGGCGATGTTAAGGCACTCGGTATCTTCACAGTCAGCGATCACTTATTGACACACGAAGAAACAACACCAGAAGAACGCCAGACATCATTCACTAAAATGATGGAAATCGCACTTGAAATTGTAGAATAAAAAAATAAGAAGCCCGCGGGCTTCTTATTTTTTGCGTTTTTCCAGCTGCTCATTGACATAATCTGCAAATACTTGCGCAGTGCCGTTACCGATATCGCGAATACGAATCGGTCCCATCTCAAAGTTGACAGTCACTGCACTGTCTTCTACTTCCACACCTTTAATGTCATCATAGCTGATGACACGCTGATACGGCTGTCCATTCATATCTGCTACCATAAAGAAACGCATATCAGTCGGAATATATTCGCCAGTAAATTCTTTTTGATCACCTACAGCGAATTCGATGATACCTACTACACCTGGCCCTATTTTTTCTGTCGGACTCAGTTCTGATGCATTGAATAGTTCTGTCATGTTATTACCTCCTTATATATACCTCTTAAGTATACCCGCAACTGACTTTCTTTATTCTCAAAATCTGAAGAAGTTGTCTCCATCTTTTAAAGTAATTATCATAATATTCGCATTCATTTGTCTGATTCGTTACACTCAGGGTATAACATTGATAAAGGAGTTTGTTATGCAGCAATGGATTATGGATGTGATGGAGCAGTTCGGTTATTTCGGTGTCTTCCTTCTCATTCTTCTTGAAAACGTATTTCCACCTATTCCGTCAGAAGTCATTCTGACGTTCGGCGGCTTCATGGTCACACAGTCTGACAAGCTGAATTTTGTCGGTATGCTTTTAGCTTCAACACTAGGTGCTGTCGTGGGTGCACTTATTCTTTATTACCTGGGACATCTTCTCGGCTTAAAAAGACTCGAAAAAATCGTTGAGCGTTATGGCTGGATTCTACGACTGACAAAGGATGATCTCTACAAAGCGGATAACTGGTTCAAAAAATATGGCGGTATCGCTGTTTTTCTTTGCCGCTTCGTCCCCTTGGTGCGCAGTCTGATTTCTATTCCTGCCGGCATCAACCGTATGAATATCGTGACATTCACACTTTATACGACTGTCGGCACAATCATCTGGAATGCTGTGCTGATTTATTTAGGCTACTCTCTTGGCGAAAACTGGGAGCAGGTCCTGCACACTTTTGATACGTACTCAAACTTCTTCTATATTATGATGGCCATCGGTATTATCGCAATCGTTATCTATTTATATAAACGAAAACCTAAAGGAGGATCATAATGAATAAAAAATATCAGGTCGTTATTCTCGGTGGTGGATCTGGCGGGATTTCAACTGCCAGTCGCCTGGTTAAAGCAGGTATTAAAGATATCTTAATCATCGATCATGCTGACTATCATGCCTATCAGCCAGCATGGCCCCTTGTCGGCAGTGGCGCAGAGAAAAAAGAGCACAGCCGCAAAAAAATGCAGTCAGTCATTCCTCGTGGTGCTGACTTTCTTCACCAGAAAGTAACAGCCATTCAGGCAGTCGAACGTATTATCAGACTGGATAACAACGAACAGATCAATTACGAATACCTTGTTGTAGCACTCGGTCTCCAGCTTGACTTCGAAAAAATTGAAGGCCTGCCGGCAACGCTCGGCAAAAATAATGTCTGTACCAACTATCTCTATGACTATGTGGACTATACCTACGCATCACTGAAAAAAGTAACAACTGGTAATGTCATAGTGACCAAGCCTTCTACACCGATTAAAGGGGGAGTTGCACCTGAAAACTCATTGTTTACCTTCGATGAGTTCTTCAAGAACAAGAAAAAAGACCGCCCTACTCTTATTCTTAAGAGCGCCCTTGATTCACTGTTTCCAGTTGAGAAATACAGAAGAGAGATTGAAAAACAGATTGAAAATAAAGGGATTTCTTATGATCTGCAGCATGAATTAATTGCTGTCAACGGACCTGAACAGACGGCTACCTTCAAGAACCTTGCAACATCCGAAATTTATTCACTGCCTTTCGAAATGCTCCTGGTCACGCCGCCGATGAGTGCACCAGATGTTATTAAACAGTCCACCCTGAGCGATGAAGCCGGCTGGTTAGATGTCAATAAATACACCCTGCAGCATGTCCGTCATCAGAACATCTTCGGACTCGGTGACTGCACGAATCTACCCACTGTCAAGATGGGAGCCGCTGTTCGTAAACAAGCACCTGTCCTTGCTCAAAACCTGATTGCCCAGATAAAAGGCAAACCACTGAAAGGGTATTATAACGGCATGACGGCTTGCCCTATCGCAACTGAATATGGTCAGGCGATTATGGCAGAGTTCGGCTACGATTTAAAGCCTAAGGAATCACTGCCTCTGGATCAGTCCAAGACGAATCCCCTGCTTTATCAGATTAAAAAGAGAGGGATTCCTCTCATGTACTGGCATGGCATGCTCAAAGGTCGCAGCTAAAAAGCAGTCACATGTGGACTGCTTTTTTATTTTCACTATCTCACTCACCTTAAATTAGGTACAATACCTGTAAAATACATTAAGGAAGTGAGCCCTATGTTTAGAAAGTTTCTTGCACCTCTTCATAAAAAAGTACTCAGCAGTTATGACTCAAGTTATGATCAGTCATTTGATGAACTGGTCCACAGACTCTCCTTAGAGGAATTGCGCGATAGCGCCATGTACTATCAGCTGGATTTTGATGACGAGACGTCTCGTCAAGCATTGATCGATATGCTTTCAGTACGTTTCCACAAAAAAGAAAATCTCTACTATGAGCTGCTGATTCAAGAAGAAGTGCTGGATATTCAGTTGTTGGCTGATGCTTTATCAGAAAATCATAATATCATTCATCTCTCACCTAAAGATCTAGGGCAGATGGTCGCCGCACTGATTATTTTCGATATCGACAAGAATCTGGTTATCCCTGAAGATACAAAACAAGCGCTGATGAAACTGCCTTTAGATGCTATCGAGCAGAAAAAGGATAAATACGAGCAGGATTTCACTTTTATTTCCAGTAATCTGATGCTCTACGGTTTTGTCACCCGTGACCACCTGGAAGCACATTACGAGAAAACCTATCAAGATACTTTTGAAGCGGATAGTATCGATCTCTTTCTGTCCATCTACGATCTACAGATCCATGAAGGTTATATTGTTGATGCGCTACTTGATTCATGGGTAGATGATAAAGAAGCTTTCCAGGAACTTCAGCAGTTTCCTTACTACGAGTTCAAAGATCCTCATGAAGTCTATGATTTTGTCGGCCCTGACCATCACTTACAGACACCGCAGATGAAAAATCTGGGAAAATTCCTCAAAAAAAAGACACAGTTATCACCTGATGAATGGGACCACCTCATTGAAAGCATACAAGTCTATACTATGGGGGCACCGGACTTTGAAAGTGCTCAGCATGAAATCAGTCTTTTAATAAAAGGTCAGTTCGCTCGAGAAGATAGAGAGCAGTTCGACTTTCTTTACAAAGATTTCTTTCAGCATACGAGACAATGGATACTTGGCGGGCATACCCCTGCCGAAATTGAAAAGATGGAACTTGAACGTGAATCCATGAAACGTTCCATTAAAATGAATAAAATTGTTGCTATTAATGATATTAAAGCAATAAAAAAGGATTGATCGTAACGATCAATCCTTTTTTACATTAAAGCTGTCTAGACCAGTGTCGTTGAATAACAAGCTGATCCAAATAATCTTGAGGTGTACGAACTTCCACAATTCCTGGCTGGCTCTTATCAACCGAAGTAGTATCCAGCAATGGTGCGACTCTATCGCTGTAGCCGATAGTTTTATAGTGACGGTTTGCCGCTTCTATAAAGTCTTTAAGCGGTGGTGCAAGCGGTGCGTCTGTGTCAAGCACAAGCAGACCATCAAATAATGTTGAGTGAACTGTATCGAATGTCTCAGTTACTTTGATGCCTTCTGACATTTTCACTGGGCGGTTTGCTATTAATTTATAGTTCACTTTGTTAGCAGCAAAATCTTTAATGAACGTTTCAACATGAACAATGTCTGTGTTTTCAGTCACTACAATAGCTACTGATAATGTATCTAGTTTCTTCACCGTATTTTCCATGCTCAGTGCAGGAGATGCTTTGTCAGATTTCACTTCTTCATCTGCTTCCGGCACTTCTGCACCGACACGTAATGCCACTTCTTCTGCCAGCTTCTTATCTACTTTGTTTAAGTTGTTGACTGCATTCTGTTTAACGAAGTCTAACTTACATTTACCGATTTCAAAGCTGAACGCATCTGTTAAATGCTGACGTTCCGGCTCAGATAAGCTGTTTAAGAACAGTTTGGCTTGAGAGTAGTGGTCAACGAAGCTTTCGCTGCGAGCGCGCACTTTATGGGCATCGATGCGTTCGTAGTAATGCTCGTATCCACCCTCTTCAACTGGCGTTGTATGAGGGTTATTGTTATTGATTGCATTATTATGATAACTTGTCATCCCTTTATGAATCTGATGCTGATGTAAACCATCACGCTGATTGTTGGCGAATGGACAGATTGGCGCATTGATCGGAATCTGATGGAAGTTCGGACCACCGAGACGTAACAGCTGCGTATCTGTATAAGAGAACAGACGGCCCTGTAACAACGGGTCATTACTGAAATCAATCCCTGGTACCACATGAGCTGGACTGAACATCACTTGCTCTGTTTCAGCGAAGACATTATCAACATTACGGTTTAACGTTAATTTACCGACAATTTGAACAGGTACGTCTTCTTCCGGCCATACTTTTGTCGGATCCAGAATATCGAAATCGAATTTAAACTCATCTTCCTCTGCAATCAGCTGCAGACCCAGTTCCCACTCAGGGTAATCACCTTTCTCGATTGCTTCATACAAGTCTTCACGATTGAAGTCAATATTTTTACCCGCTATAATCTGTGCCTCATCCCACACTAATGAATGAGTACCAAGAAGAGGTTTCCAGTGAAATTTAACGAAGTGTGATTGGCCTTCTTTATTGATCAGACGGAATGTATTCACACCAAAACCTTCCATTGTACGGAAGCTCTTAGGAATACCGCGATCACTCATTGTCCACATCGTCATATGTGTAGACTCTGGATTCTGCGCAAAGAAATCCCAGAACGTATCATGGGCTGTTCCGGCCTGAGGAATCTCATTGTGCGGCTCCGGTTTGATGGCATGAACCAGATCCGGGAATTTAATGGCGTCCTGAATGAAGAAGACAGGAATATTGTTACCGACTAAGTCATAGTTCCCTTCTTCAGTATAGAACTTCGTTGCAAAACCACGCGCATCACGGACAGTCTCCGGAGAACCTTTAGAGCCTGCAACAGTTGAGAAACGAACAAATACAGGTGTTTTCTTCGAAGTATCATTTAAGAATTTAGCTTTTGTATACTTTTCCTGCGATTCATAGAGTTCAAATTCACCGTGGGCACCATAACCACGTGCATGGACAATTCTTTCAGGGATACGTTCATGGTCAAAATGGGTCATTTTTTCTCTGAAATGAAAATCTTCAAGCAATGTCGGACCACGTTCGCCTGCTTTTAATGAAAATTCATCTTCCGCCATTTTAAGTCCTTGATTCGTTGTTAATGCCGCTTCCTGAGTCGTATCCACAGTTACTGATTCCAACTGTTTATTTTTGTCATTAGCCATTAGTTAAGTTCCTCCTATGTAGTCTTATCGTATATGCTGAGTAACAGACAAATAAAAGTACATATAATAATTACCCTTAGTTATCTCTGAAAAAACATTCTCCTCCTTCGCCACAAAACAGTCACTTTTCTACAGGCGGACGACTGCTAGAACAAGAATTACTTTTAAATTCAATAAAAAGCTGATATAATAATCACAAATGAATATCTGAGACTTATGTCGAAGGGGAGTAGCTCAAAAAGGTTCACACCTTGTATCATTCCGTCATTACGAAGCTCAGGCTTCCGGGATTATAAAACTCATGTTTAGCGAGACCTTTGCCAATTCTATTTGGCATGGGTCTTTTTATATTCATCAATTTAATATAAAGGAGAATCATGATGGACCCGAGTATTATTATATCCTACGCATGGGTAATCTTAGTGTTAGTATTACTGGAAGGGCTGCTTGCAGCGGACAATGCCATCGTTATGGCAGTAATGGTCAAGCATTTACCGGAGGAACAACGGAGAAAGGCTCTGTTCTTCGGCCTAGTGGGCGCGTTTGTCTTCCGCTTAGCGTCATTATTCATGATCACACTGCTCGTACATATATGGCAGGTGCAGGCATTAGGAGCGGCTTATCTGTTGTTTATGTCAGCTAAAAATCTGTACACCTACTTCAAGAAGAAAGATCATGCTGATGATCCAAAAACACCAAATATCGCTGAAGAGAAAGCAGAGAAAAAAGGTAGTGGTTTCTGGATGACTGTACTGAAAGTTGAACTTGCAGATATCGCATTTGCGATTGACTCAATGCTTGCAGCGATTGCTATTGCTGTCACCTTACCTGAAATCGGCGGACAAATCGGCGGTATTAACGCAGGACAATTTGCAGTCATGTTTATCGGTGGTATGTTAGGTGTGATTTTGATGAGATTTGCAGCAAATTATTTTGTCAAAGTCCTCGAACAATATCCAGGTCTTGAAGCAGCAGCTTTTGCTATCGTCGGCTGGATTGGTATTAAATTAGTCGTCCTTGTGCTTGCACATGACAAAATCCACATCCTGCCTCATGCTTTCCCGCATTCATGGCAATGGCAGGTTATATTCTGGTCAGTGCTGTTAAGTATTCTTGGTGTCGGCATTATCACAAGCAGACGTAAGAAAGCACAAGACGCGCAATAACCATTGTTAACTCCTCTGATGAATGTTCTACAAAAGGCCTCACATCAAGATAGTCATAAAAAGAACCAGCCATATATGGCTGGTTCTTTTTATGACTATTAATTTTCAGACTATTTCAAAGTAATGTAATATTTATCTGCTGTTTGATCGTATATGATATCAAGACCTATTACCTGCCATTCTAACGGAACAGGCGTTAACGGCTGCTTAGAGCCTGTCATAATCAATGCCCGGACAAATGGATAACTCTCTTCAAATGATAGTTGATAACTCGAGTCCGGTTCACTCAATACACGCTGTATACGTTTGATAATTTCATCATCAATCAATGTATGGTCTTTAATTTGAGGGTCTACGAATTTCATGACGGTTCGTCTATCAGCTGCTAAACTTGCTTGAATCACTTCATTGACGATAGATTCTAATCGACTTTTATTCATGACTTTCCCTCTCTTTCCTTTTTCGTTCATATGATATGTTATACATATAGTGTCTTAACAGTAATATCTCGTCATCATCCAACGGCCGCAAATAATCTCCGGTCTGCATAACATCAAAATAATCAATCTGTTCATCCGTTTCCTGGATTAAACGTATCGTTCCTATATGACGAACTGTTTCATCCCTTCTTATTTGTTCAATAGAAGCAGCTTGATGATAACGCTCTGTATATAACAGTATTTGGTGGTCGATATATTTCGCGTGAAACCGAGTGAAATCGTCATTGACTGTTCTGAAATAATGTAAATTATAGTATTTTCGATGAGTACGGTATGTGACTATAGGCATATGACGGATGAATTTACAGATATGTTGATGGAAATTTTCTATCTGCAATATTTTACGCCAGAGATTTAGTTTAACCTGCCAGTCACTTTGTTCTTTGAGCGCAACAGCATAATTTCCAATTTCTACGATAGAATCCGCTTTAACCCACGGAAAATAGGGAAAAGTAACGAAAACAAGGTCTAAAGGCTGATTATTTCCTGATAAACGCATGGATAACCCTTTTAAAGACACACTCCATGACGGATATTTCGTACTGGGTGGTGCATCAGATAATCGTACGATTGCATGAGTCATATCACCAAGCAACTGTCTTCCTTCTTCATTCAATTGTACATCGGCATGATAATTAACGCCTTTTGCATGGGCACGTTTACTCCCTTTTTCCGCAACACCAAGCCGTTCTATCGATGTTATCATTTTTAAAGCTTTGTTTTTCAAACGACAGACCTCCTTGTTACTGGTCTATACCCGATAAATAAACAAAACAGTGATTCTGCAAAATATTTTATTATTTATCCTATTCAAGGTAAAATTTAGTTATCAACTAATGAATGTCCGAGTCACAGAAAGGATACTGCTTATGGCATTGATTACCAAAACCTATCATAAAACAAGACAGCATCTCATCCATGTCATGAATGAAATGCTTCGCCATGCTACTATTGAAGACATCACCATTAAGGCGCTTGTTCAACGTGCTGATATCACACGTTCTACGTTTTATACATATTATCAGGATAAGTATGCATTGTTTGAAGATCTGATTGAACAGTGCAATCAAGACATCTATTTTGCGTTAAGATATGTTCCTGCTGACCTGCCTGCAACAGAAGTAAGAACACATATATACGACAATGTATGGCAGGTTCTGACAGCTATCCATAATAATAAGCATATATTTTCACAGTTACATCCTGAATTGAGAGGCAGAGTGCTGGATAAGGAAATTCGTTCATTCAAACCTATCATTTTGCAGCAAATACGTTATCTTAAACCTCATGCTGCGATTGATCAGGACATGATTTCAACATTTTATCTTTCAGGAATGATATCTATCTATGATTTATGGGTCAGCAAGAACTTCCACATACCCATTGAAGAATTATGTGAAACAATGACCGATTTAACGATGATCATCTACACAGATTACTTATTTAAGGAGTGATTGACATGGCTGAAACAGCAGTGATTTCCGGAGGAAGCGGCTTAGTTGGACAAGCATTGACAGAACGACTCGTAAAACAAGGCTTCAATGTAGTGATATTATCGCGAACTGACCATCAAAATACGGAACAAGTTTCTTATGTGAACTGGTCAAAAGTGGACTGGATAAAACAAATGCCAAAAGCTGACCTTGTCATCAATTTGGCAGGTGCCACATTAAACAAACGGTGGACTGAAGAATATAAGAAACAAATATTGAAAAGCCGTATTGAATCCACTAAAAAATTACGTCACTATTTGGAACAAACCGGCTACAGACCTTATGTGATTAATGCAAGTGCAGTCGGGTATTATCCAACGGCTAAACGACTGACATTTACAGAACGTGACGTCTTTGTTCCTCATAATTTCCTGTCATCAGTAGTCTGTCAGTGGGAGGCCGAGGCAGCAGCAATTAAAGCACTCGGAACCGATGTCGCACGTTGCCGTTTCGGTGTAGTACTCGCGAAAAACGGCGGTGCACTCCCTCTCATGGCATTGCCTTATCGCTTAGCAGCGGGCGGTCCTATCGCAGATGGCAGACAAGTATTATCATGGATCCATATCGATGATCTGACTGAGGCAATGCTGTACATTTATAAGCAGCGGTTAACAGGTATTTTTAACTTCACAGCACCACAACCAGCTACCCAGGATCAGTTCGGCCGAACACTCGGAAAAGTGCTGCATCGCCCTCACTGGTTCCCAGTACCAAAAGTGATGATGAACACTGTTCTCGGTGAACAGGCACAGATGGTTACCGAAGGTCAGCGTGTGCTTCCTGAACGATTATTAGCTGAAGGATTTGAATTCAGCTATCCTGACGTTGATGCAGCATTAAGAGAGATTTACTCCAAATGATGGCTGAACAACGACAACTTGAGAAGTACTGGCGCGAGGAAAAATACTTGGTGATGTATCATAGTCAGGCAAGTTACGAAGCTATCAGAGCTTTGATGAAAGAACAGCCGAGCTACGAGGCACTTCACGCATTGATTGAACAGGCAAAAAATACCCCACCGACTAAAGGTTCAAAGACCAATGCCTATCAGCATGTCTGGGGCTACTTCAAAAAACGTGCCACTGATACTGAGAAAGCCCGGACGTTTGCGCTACTTGAGCAGCTCGACACTTCCGAACAGCAACTGAAGCAGCATTTATACCAACTCGCAAAAAAATATACTGTCCAGTATTTATTGGACAGTACATTGCTTAAAGATAACGCTTGATCAATTCTTCTACTTCGTGTTTCCAGAAGAATCGTTCGAGCTTATTTTTATGAACGACCTGAATGAGATCGTTGGTCAGCCACAGTGACAATACATGAGGAGGTACACCCATCTCGTATATTTCTCCGGCGGTTACAAATGCTTCACGATGAGTCATAGGTATCCATTCTTTCTGTAGACGTTTAGATAGATTCGAACTGCTCCTTATTAATTTACCATAACTTCTATAGCGTTATCTAGAAGAGAGATCTTTAGAAGCAGGTCCTTCCAACACTTTGCCATCGCAGTCAAATCGCGACCCGTGGCAGGCACAGTCCCATGTTTTTTCACCATCATTGAAACTGAGAACGCAGCCCATATGTGTGCAGAACGGACTAACAGTATGTTCTTCTCCGTTCCGATCTTTATAGACCGCTTCAAATTGACCATCATTTAAAAATATGGCTGCTTCATCAGTTTTCAGGGCATCGCGGTCAGTCCGGTAATCTTTTACCGCCTTGCCCTGACCTTTAACAGCTGTAAATGCTTTTTTAGCAGTCGCTTTCGCCTGGCTGCTTAATGTATCAATTCTCTGCGGCTTGAACAAGTCTTCGTACTTGTTAGCTGTGCCCATCACTAAGTCACGTAATACGACACTTCCGACAGCAGCAGTAGCAATACCGAACTTATTGTACCCGGTTGTAATGAACACTGTATTATCATTCTTACTGTATCTGCCGATCAACGGCATTTTGTCAGCCGTCATCATATCCTGAGCAGACCATTGATCAGTAATTTCATCAACATTGAACAGTTTTTTGGCATCATAGGCAAGACGTTCGTAAGCATGGGAGACATCATCCTTTGTTCCGACGACATGATTTTCACCGCCGACCAGTAAGCCGATTCCCTCTTCTGTAATATAGTGTCTTAACGAACGCTCAGGCATGTCTGCAACCTGAAACATCGCATATGGAATCGGCGTATGTTCTTTGGCGGCAACAATATATGACCGTTCAATCTCAAGGTGCAGTAGAAGGTTATGCTTAATATTCGCTATCGGGTAATGCGTCGCACATATAACATGGTTAAAAGAGACTTCCTGACCGTCTTCTGTCTCCACTGTATTTCCGTCGATTTTTTTGACCATCGTCTCTTCATAGAAAGTCACCCCGAGTTCCACACATTGATCTACCATAGCAGACAAAAACTTCAATGGGTGGAACTGGGCCTGATCATACATTTCAAGACCCATCGTCGTCTCAAACGGCAGCCCCATATCTTTTTCATGCAGCGTTCCATTGATACCCAGCTGCTGGTAAGCTTCATATTCTTTCTTGATTTTCTTTTCGCTTTCGCCGATAGTCACTTGAATGCTTGATAGAGTTTCCATGTCACAATCAATGTCATATTCATCTGCCAGACTTTTAAGAATTTCAATTCCATCCATCTGTGATTCATAGAATAGGCGAGCTTCTTTTTCACTGCGTTGTTTTATAATATCTTGATAAACAAGATGGTGCTGTGCCGTAATTTTAGCTGTTGTTCCAGCCGTCGTCACCTGTGCTAAACGCTGACCTTCTAGAACGGTTACTTGACGACCTGCTTTAGCGATTTGGTAAGCAGCAAGAATTCCTGCAATTCCACCGCCAATGACAAGAACATCTGTCTGTAAATCTTGAGTCAACTTTGGAAATGGGTTAAAGTGCGATGATTTCGTCCAATATGAAATATGTTCTTTTCTCATGTAAGTTCCTCCTCAATTATCTTCTTCCTCCATATACCCTCATTAAGTCAAGTTAGCCGAAAAATCATCGGCGGCTCTTCCCATGAAGATAAGTCGTCGATGATTCACTTTAACTGTTATTTAAACTGGTTATTTGATAGGTGCTGCCTTAAGGCGGTGGCACCGTAGAATGTCAAGCCTAAATCATAGATCAAACGGTTATTTCCTACTAACGTATTGTGATATGATAAGTAACATTTATCAGACAAGTGTTCGAAGTGAAATATAAAGATTTCTTCTGATACATCCGAAAATTGATTGACTGTCAAATTCTGCAGCTGCTCTAACGATAGTTTATTCGTCTTATGAAGATTGATAGTATGAAGAATGAAAAGTAATAATTCTCTATCTAAGTCCATATTTACACCTCCACTTGTCTGTTTTTTTAAACATTTTTATGAATTATACATATTAAATCATCTATCATCAACTAATATATATTTATATACCCTTATTTTAGAAAACATGCATCTCTGCTTGACTTAAAATTTTAACACTGATAATATAAGATAAATTCTAATAAACGAGGTTAAGACTATGAATCAGTTATTATACACACAACTTAACAAAGGTTGGCAGCTGTCATAATACTTATATTTATGCCCGTCATAGATATAAGTCATCTATGACGGCTTCTTAACCATCGGAGGCCGGACGCATCTTATGCCCGGTCTCTCTTTATTGACCCGGCATATTATGCCAGGGTCTTTTTTGTTGGATAAAAAATAATGAAAAGAGGTAGGACAATGGAAACACAATCACAATGGAGTTCAAAGTTAGGTTTTATTCTGGCAAGTGCAGGTTCAGCAATCGGACTTGGTGCTATGTGGAAATTCCCCTATGTCATGGCTGACAACGGCGGTGCTGCTTTCTTATTCATTTTCGTGCTATTTACGATGCTGGTCGGGTTTCCATTACTGTTATCAGAATTTGTCATCGGCCGGCACAGTAATACTTACAGTACACAGAGCTTCGGTGTTTTAACAGGTCGCAAATCCTATAATTTAATCGGGCATTTAGGTAACATCGGTGTTTTTCTGCTGCTTAGTTTTTATAGTGTCATCGGTGGCTGGATCTTAATCTATATCATCCGGACGATAGTTATACTGGTAACAGGCAGTCCAACTCAAGATTACGAAGGTGTATTCGGCAGTCTGATCAGCAATCCGCTCTATGCAATAGGAGGACAGGCATTATTCATTGTATTAACTGCTTTAATTGTTGCTAAAGGGATTCGGAATGGGATAGAACGGGCATCCAAGATAATGATGCCTCTGTTGTTTATTGCATTCATTATCATCATTATCCGTTCATTGACATTAAACAATGCCATGGAAGGTGTCAGTTATTTCCTGAAACCTGATTTTGCCAAATTATCAGCTGACAGCATTCTGTTTGCGCTCGGTCAATCGTTCTTCTCATTATCGGTTGGTTTCGGCGGCATGCTTACTTACGCATCCTATCTCAACAAGAAGACAGATTTGACCCAGTCAGGTCTTTCTGTTGTCGGGCTGAATCTTATCATTACTGTTCTGGCAGGACTTGCTATTTTCCCTGCAACCGCATCATTAGGCATTGAAGCTGCTCAAGGACCAGGTCTATTATTCATTGTGCTGCCTTACGTCTTTGATCAGCTGCCGTTTGGTCATTTGTTCTATCTGATTTTCTTGATGTTATTCTTCTTTGCAACGATTACATCATCTATTTCACTGCTTGAAATCAATGTGTCAAATGCTACAAAAAATCAAAATAGCAGACGGATTACAGCAGTAGTCTTACTCTCTATTGGTCTGTTCGTTCTTGGTATTCCTTCTGCCTTGTCATCTGGTATGTTGAGTGACGTGACATTCTTAGCAGGAACATTTTTTGATAATATGGATTTTCTTGTCTCAAATATACTGCTTCCGCTCGGCGCGCTCCTGTTCTCCCTATTTACCGGCTATGTCCTTGATCAGCGCATGTCACATAGCGAGCTGGTCACGCAGTCTTATCAGGAGCCATTATTCAAACTATGGATTTTCCTCCTTAAATTCGTTATTCCATTAGTCATTATCGGTGTATTTCTTTCGCTGATAATGAAATAGCAGCTTATTAAAATAGTCAGAAATCTAGAAGCCTCCGCTCTTGCTATAATAAAAGAAAACAGTTGAGGTAACGTTCATGCATTCTACCGTTCTTAAATACATTATCACCGTTATAGGTTCTTTGATCATTGCCGTCAGTTTCAATATGTTCCTGCTTCCACATGGAGTATTGAGCAGCGGCATCAGCGGTCTAGCACTGCTCTTTCATATTCTATTCAGTATTGATACTGGCCTGTTAAATATTCTGCTGAATTTACCACTGCTCATACTAGGTTATATGAAGCTGCAGAAGTCTATGATGTGGAACACTATTTTCTGTGTCATCATGGTTTCTGTCTTTTTGACACTCGTACCAGTTATCCAAGTGTCGGATAATCAGCTTTTGGATGTCGTTTTCGGCGGAGTCATCCTTGGTATCGGTATCGGTATTATTCTCAAGTATTCAGGGACAACTGGGGGCATGGATATCATTGCCATCATTATTTCACAGCGCAGCAATGTCTCAATCGGCTTAATATTGACTTTGTTAAATGGTGTTATCGTCTTAAGTTCCGGCTTCTTCTTCGACTGGGGCATTGCTCTACTCACACTGTTATCTATTTACATTTCAGGGAAAACTATTGATACGATTTATACATCTCATATTAAACTCACAGTTAATATCGTCACAACAGAAGGTGAAGCGATTAAAGCTGCTTTGATCAAAGACATCTACCGAGGAATGACCATTACTAATGGCTACGGTGGTTATTCGAATGAACCGCGTCAAGTAATTATGATGGTACTGACGCGCTATGAACTTAAGGACGTCATTGAAATCTGCAAAGCAATTGATCCTAATAGTTTCATCAATGTATATGAAACAACCGAAGTTCATGGCAACTTTGCACAGAATCATTAAAACCTTGATCGTCCAGTAGTGGACGGCCAAGGTTTTTTGTAGTTCATCATATTAAAATATCAGTTCAAATCTTCTATTTCCTTGTTATCTTTTGTATACACTTTTACGCCTGAATGATACGCTGCTCTTGTTATCAAGTGTCCAGCGACTGGGCTCGTTAAATACAAGAAGGCGATGCCGAGAATCAGTCTGACACTGAAATAATTGTCATTGACCATGAAATATATAAATACACCGGATAATGTCAGCAATACACCAAGCGTTGAACTCTTTGTCGCTGCATGGCTCCGAGTATAGACATCCTTAAATCTGACAAGCCCGAGCGTACTGATCAATGCCATCATACTCCCGAGCAAAATAACGAGTGCTGCCAACAGGCTAACGATTTCGTTTACGTTCAAAGATCACACCTCTTTCTATGAACCGGGATGTCGCAATCGTACTGATGAAGGCAAGCACTCCGATGATTAATATCGCTTCGAGATAGCTTCTTGTACTATAAATTACACTCATAATCGCAACAAATGACATGATGTTGACGCCTATCGTATCAAAAGCAACAACGCGGTCAGGCAGTGATGGCCCTTTGATCATTCTATAAAGCGCAAGGCACATCGCAATACCATAGATGACAAGTGCGGTTTTAATAATCAGCATAATCATGCGTATGCCACCTCCATAATCAATCGCTCATAATTTCTGATTGATTTTACAAGCTTCTCATTTTCCAGAGAGTCTTGATTCAATGCATGGATGAGCAGCTTCGAATTATCATCTGATATTCTAAGCACCACTGATCCAGGTGTCAATATAATTAGCAGCGTCAATATAGTGATCTGCCAGTTCTCTTTAAGCTCTGTTTCATAAGTGACGAGTCCTGGATGAATTTTTTCAGCATTGAACAAAATATATCTGCTTGTCGTTAAGCTCGATGTCAGCAGTTCATAGTTGAACACAAGAAACAGCTTTAATATCACCCATACTTTATAGAGGTAAAACTTTCCCCCAAAAAAATGGTTGATGAAAAACACGATAATAATTCCTACCATATAACCGCGGAGAAATGTGGATAAATAGAACTGATCCTGATCTCCAAATAACGTCCATAATACTGCAATAAGAATATTCAGCAGAAATTGTGCCATTAATTTTCGCCTCCTGTCATCATGGTTTCAGTATAAGTCTCTACATCCATTGATTGAATCAATTCAATCAATGGATTGGCAAACAATGATATGCATAATGACAGTGTAAGCAGCAGAATCATAGCCGCATATTGATGACGATGTATAGGTTCGAACGATCTATCAGTGCTGAGCTCCGCTGCTTCTCCGAGAAATACTTTGATGAACATTCTAAGCAGTGTGTAGAGACTGATAATACTCGTGATAATCATGATGATAGTCGCTGTATATTCACCACTATCCAGACCCGCTTGAATAATCATCAATTTCCCGGGAAATCCTCCGAACGGTGGAACACCGCCGATGGTAAGTGTGATAAGGAAAAATATAACACCGAGTACAGGAAATGCTTTGATCAGCCCCTTATTATCTCTGATCAATCTAGTGTGAAGCTGATGAATGATGGTACCTGCTGTTAAGAATAATAGGGCTTTGATGATCATATCATTCAGCAAATATAATATGGCCCCGTTCAGTCCAGCTGAACTGTCTGTTGCCAGACCGAAAATAATAATACCGATAGATAGGATAATCTGATAACAGATCATATATTTGATATCTCTATAGGCCAGCACACCGATACATCCTATAATCATCGTAATGATACTCATATCAAGTATTAATACATGCGTGACTGAAGAATGAACTGAAAAAATAACTGTAAATACGCGCAATAACGCATAGACACCGACTTTAGTGAGTAACGCCGAAAATATAGCGGAATTCTCAGTCGACAGTACAGCATAAGATTTTGGCAGCCACATGAACAACAGTAAGGCTGATTTCAAACTGAACACTACTAAAAACAGCAGTGCGATAATAATCGTATAACTCGTCATACCTGTACTGGCTACACGTTCTGACAGATGAGCAAAACTGAGTGTCCCGTATGTCCGGTAAGTCAGACCAATGGCAATTAAAAATAACCATGAACCGACGATATTAATGACCACATATGGGATACTTGCTTTGAGCTGCGCTGTTCGGTTGCCGATTGCAAGCAGTACGAATGAAGCGAGCAGTGTCACTTCAAACTGGACGAATAAATTGAATATATCAGCTGTTAGAAATGAGCCGTTGACGCCAACCAGCAGAAACAAAATAAATGGAAACTTCACATCTTCCCGCAACGGTCTATGATAACCATAGAGTAGTACTAGACTGGTCACGAGAAGACTGACTGATGACAACGACAGACTTAACGCATCACCTGCAAACTGAATACTATAAGGCGCCTTCCATCCTCCGAAATTGATAACCAGCATTCCGTTCACCGCTGAATAATAGGCCAAATACAATGAAATAATACCAGAAACAGCCAGTGCAGCGATTGACAGCAGCCGTTGGTAGTGAGGATAGATGAATAGAATAATGCCGCTCAGCAATGGCACGATAAGTGGAATCAACAATAAATTATTCATCATCATATCCTCCTAACGCATCAATATGACTGTTATTTGTTTTCTTATACATTCTATAAATAAGAACCAACAGAAATGCTGTAATGGCAAAGCTGATGACAATAGCAGTCAAAATCAAAGCTTGCGGTAATGCATCAACATAGTTTGAACCTTCACCGATAATCGGAACATCTTTGCCCGCTCTGCTCATCGATAATAGGAATAAGTTTGCACCGTGACTGATAATACTAGTGCCGATAACAATCCTAATTAAATTTTTTGATAAAATCAGGTAAACCCCGACAAATGTGATCATCCCTATGATGATAATTAATAATCCGCTCAATCTACATCACCACTAATCGTTAATAATATAGTCATTACAACACCAAGTACTGTCAGCAATATTCCAAATTCAAATAATGTGACAGTCGACAGATGAAACTCTCCGAATAAAGGCATCATAAAATAATCATCATACTGCGTCAAAAATTCATCGCCATTTAGCAGTGGTATAAACAACGTAGAGATAGAAATTAAACTGCCAAAAATAATGAGCAAGTTAAAGTTAAAGGGCAGAGCTTCTTTAATCCGTCCTGCATCAAATGTTAAAAACATCAAAATGAATCCCGAAGCAAACACAAGACCCCCGATAAACCCTCCGCCAGGTCCATTATGTCCATTGAAGAATATATAGAATCCAAATGTCAGGATAATAATGATGACGAGTTTAGAGATGGTTTCCAGCAGCACATCATTTTCTTTCAAGTTCTCGTCCTCCTCTTTGCGGCTGTCTGATCAACATGAATATACCGAGTCCCGTGATCAACAGCACAACGCCTTCAAGCAATGTATCAAATGCTCTGAAATCTCCGAGTATCGCATTGACAATATTTTTACCGCCTGTCAGCTTGTAAGCATTCTCATAATATATGGAAATCGAGTCAAACAACTCATAGTTACCTGACACAAATAACAATGTCATCACGAGGATACTCATGCCTCCTGCAATTGCAAAACTGACAATCTGATTGAAACGACTTTTGCGTTCCACTTCCAGGTCAGGAAGATGATAAAAACAAGTCAGGAACAGCACTGTTGTAATGGTCTCTATAACCAGCTGAGTCAAAGCAAGGTCAGGCGCATGCATATAAATGTAAATAATAGAAACACCGTAGCCGACTGCACCGGCTAAAATCGTCGCTGTCATACGTGACTGTACAAACAGCAGCGCGCACAATGCAGTGAGAATAAACAACGTCAAAATTAGACTGTACAAGGACGGCGTCTGCCAGTCAAACATCATAAATTCATCAACTAACACATACAAAGTCACCGGGAGCGAGACCGTTAATATGACGGCAAACAGAAACATCAAATAATGGTTCAGACGGTCCGTCATAATTCTTCGGATGGCTGCACGACTGATGACGTCGACGCGTCTTAATGTTTCTTTGTAGACAACGTTCAACCACATCTCTTTTCGCTTCGGATAAATACGCTTGTACCAACCAGTAAGGAAGCATATACTTCCGACAACGAATACTGTCACTGTCATCCATAAGGGCATGTTAAATCCATGCCATGGTTTAATAGGATGAATCAGTTCAGCTGTATCATATGTAATAACTGACTGGATGGCCGGTGTGATTAAATAATGAAGAAGGACATTCGGCGCAAAGAATAGTACGATGATGAGTCCTCCTAGAATAGCCGGTGCTGCAAGCAGTCCTAGATTCTCTCCAGCAACTTCTTCAATATGACGTTCTGCTAGAAATGTACGGGCAATCATCACGACACTATATAAAAATGTCCCGATGCTCGCTATCACACCAAGTGCAATAAGCAGCCAAGCAAATGGTAAACTCCCCGCTCTTGCATCACTCAGCGCCGTAAAGAACAATTCTTTACTTAAGAATCCATTTAACAATGGAACACCTGCCATCGATAATGCTGCAAGCGTCATGATGACGAAAGTAACAGGAAGTACTTTTCTCAGGCCGCCGAGCTTATACAAATCTCGCGTGTGCGCAGCATGGTCAACGATTCCTGTCCCCATAAACAAAGCTGCCTTGAATACTGCATGATTGATAATATGCAGTAAGCAGGCTGTAAGTGACAGCACAACAAGTTCATGATGACGCGTATCATTGACATCAAATGCAGCAAGCCCAATCATCGATACGATCATTCCGAGTTGGCTGATAGTAGAATATGCCAGCAGACCTTTCAGATCAGACTGTCTCACTGCAAAAATACTACCGATCAGCATCGTGATCAATCCATTCAATATGAGTATCCATTGGAAGACCGGCTCCCCACTGAACACCGGCAGAAAACGAATCAGCAAGTAAATCCCTGCTTTGACCATTGTGGCAGAGTGCAGATAAGCACTAACAGGTGTCGGTGCTTCCATCGCATCCGGCAGCCAAATATGAAATGGGAACTGAGCAGATTTGGTCAATGCACCAAGCAGAATCATCGCCATTGCAAAATAATAGAGAGAGCCTTTGTCCATTTCCTCGGACATCTGAATCATCTGATCAATCTGATTTGTGCCAGTGATGATATATAGCGCGATAAATCCCAGCAGCATCATCATGCCACCAGACACAGTAATAAGGAACGACTTCAATGCGCCTTCCCGTGACTTTTCTTTTTTGTACCAGAAACTGATCAATAGGAATGATGCAATACTTGTTAACTCCCAGAAAATGTAGAGAACGATAGTGTTATTGGAGAGAACAACCCCGTACATCGCAACCATAAATAACATTAAAAATGAATAAAATCGTGGTAAGTTTTCACTTTTAGACATGTAAAAGACTGAATAGAAGATAACGAGCAGGCCGATGACTGAAATCAAGGAGAAAAAGATAAGGCTCAAGCCATCCAGTCGGAACGAAAAATGAATATCCAGCTGTGGAATCCATGTCAACCGAGTACTGAATGTGGTACCTGAAAATATTGCGATAAGACTAAACATCGTACCGACGAGCGGATACGCAAGAGCAATATAACCTGTATGTAATGTATTGATATAACCTTTCAATAACCAGAAGGCTGGAATAATGATCAGGCCGAGCAGTAAAAACAGTATGAGCATAAGTCACATCCTTACTTCTATAGATTTAAATGGAGTTCTTTATTGACGGGAGGTTCTATTTGAATAAATTTATAAGTTTCACTCTTTGACTGATGCCCCAGCAAATGCTGCAGCGTATGAATATCCATGTGGTGCTGATAAGCGTGGTAAGCAAATGTTTTTTTCAATGACTGTGCACCGATATGCGCATCCAGCTGCAATGTCATCACCGCTTCATTAATAATGCGATACACTTGCTGTCTTGTCAGCGGCTGTTTCGTCTTAACGGATTGAAAGAGGTAATCATCACTTCTAAGATGATGCTGTTGTATGAAGGATGTCAAATCGGATAACAGATAATCAGGGAGATGAATATCGTAATGATGAATATGGAATGTCTTAAGTGCACCTTCTTCTATAATGTCCTGCACTTTCAATGTTACGATGTCATTTAATTTAAGGGGGATATTAATGCTGATGACAAAAAATAAATAGTCACGTATATTCGAATGATAAAAGTAAGATTTCAATGATTCAATCATCTGAAGTTCTTTAATGGGACTGACACTGAGCATACACAATCCTCCTTATGTTACATATTCATAATATCAAATGATTAAGTAACATTGAAGAAATGTGCCTATCTTTTGGCAGTCAATGATACACCACATCTCGGCGCAATTTGATCATCCAGCCATTTCTGATGAAGCAGCTCACGGTAGAGTCCATAGACGTCTTCACCATATACTTTGACGTCTCCATAGACATAGAATGGCGGAATACGTTTGTCATCAAACGAATGATAATGGTGTTCAATCAGTTCACTCAGTCGCAGTAAATCATTTCTGAATGCCTCATTTCTATTGCCTCCTCTACGTTGATGCTCTACATCACAGGCATGAAGGAAGTGAAGTGCATCCGGCAGGAACGGATGACCTTCATGATAAATATGTTTGACGATGGGATGAGATAAATAACGTGTATTGCCCTCGATGATGTTCATCTCGGCAAGACAAACACGGATAATCTGATACAGTTCAAGTACTTGTTTAGAGAGGCGTCTATTATCAAGATACATCGCTGACTGTTCATGGCTTTCAAAAGGACGAAAAATTTGCATCATTTCACCTGTTTCATTTATTTTTTTAATGTTTTATGTGACCTTTAACATAATCTTTACCCTTAATGATCATGAATTAGTACATAGACATTGATTTAACATAATAAAGTTGATGATCACTGCTTATTGTTTGTAATCATCTGTCAGCTCTAGTAGGGTGAAGATAACAATCAACGGAGGTGCTAGTATGTCAGAACAATTATCTAACAATGAAAAGCGTGAACGTCTCTATGAAATCATTAAGAAGAACGATACTGCGATGATGACAACTCTATCAGAAGGCAAGTTAGTTTCACGACCAATGAGTTATCAGGAAGCTGAAGAAGATGGCAACTTATGGTTCATTACAAAACGAGATACCGAAAAAGCAGATGAACTGCTGGAAGACAACCGAGTGAACGTCTCATTCTCAAAAGAAGGCTATGTATCTATTTCAGGAACCGGTCAGTTAGTAGATGATCTGGAACTGAAGAAAAAATACTGGAACAAGGCGATGGATGCATTCCTTAAAACAACTTATGACGATCCGAATGTCGTCCTCATTAAAGTGGAAGCAGAATCTGCTGAATACTGGGGCACTGACCAGACGACCAAAACCATTATCCAAGGATTGAAACGCCTCGTCAACGCAGATAACAAGGAAGATTCAAAAATGAATCAGACACTCGATTTATAAGAGTAAACAAGAGAAAAGGAAATCCCAGTCAACGGGATTTCCTTTTCTCTTGTCATTCACCTATAGAACTCAACAAGACGCGTCACTAACTGATGCGGGCACGTCATCGGCATCCAATGGCCTTCTTCATCAAAAACTTCACTAACAAACGTGCCGTTAACATAATACAATGAATGCTGCATCTGGGCGATTGTCAGAGCCGGGTCTTTGGCACCGATGATACCGAGGACAGGCACTGACACATTCGGCATGTTTTTGATCCAGCCTATATTACTGATATTGAAGTTAGCACGGTACCAGTTCAATCCAGCAGTCAGTCTGCCCGGCCTTGGCAGATCTTCTAACCATTGCTGCTCCAATTCCTCAGATTCACCCGCCATTTTACGTAATACAAAATAATTTCCTGCACTCAATACTTTTTCGGCGATGCCCTGCTGCAAGAATAATCCGACGTATGAACCTTTGAAGAGCTGCTTCAATGTCCCTCGTCTGAAATATGCCTTCGGATGGCCGACACTGAGCGCCACATAGCTCTCCACAACTGTCGGATAATGAGCTGCAAAATACCATCCTAATATAGAACCCCAGTCATGACCGACCACTTTGATGTTGTGAATCTGCAGCGCATTCAGCAGATCAAATAAATCTTTTGCTGACTGTTGAATCGTATAATCCTCTGCCAGTTGAGTCTTACCGTAACCTCTTAAATCAGGCGCAATGACACGATAGCCTTCAGCGTTGAGGAGAGGAATCATATGTGTCCATAATTTAGAAGAGTCAGGGAATCCATGGAGCAGCAGAACTGGAACTCCTTCCCCTTGATCAATGACATGATAATTCAGTCCGTTCAGTTCGATATTAAAGCCATTCATTGCAATCACCTCTTTTAAAATTTAATACGGCGTCCTTTCCATTTCACTTCTTTTCGGATAAAAGTATAATAAGCAGATTGCAGGAACACATAGATAAAAAAGGAAAAAGCGACAGGAAACAGCAAGGCGGTAACGCGCGTAAAACTTCCTGTTCTTTTTGAAATAACATAAAAATAACTCGAGTAAATTAAATAACTAATTATTGCTATCATTAAATGAGTTGTAGTTGTTAATCCGCCCCATATAATAAACAGCGGCAGTGTTACAGACCCCATCATCCACATGACAATCAATGCCATCACTGACGGCAGCGTCTTAGTGGCTCCTGTAGCAAAGTGTTTTGCCCAGCCATCAATCATTGACCGTAACCCATGAGGATACATTCGAAAGTTCAATGTTCCTCTGCCAAGAAGCAAGGTCACTGGAAGTCCATTGTCATGGAAATGATCAGCCAGTGCAAAGCCTTCAATCATCGCGCCGGCTGCCCCTTTATGACCGCCTGTCTGATGATAATCTTCATATGAACAGAGAATAAATGGGCCAAAAGCACCGGTATTTTCTTTAGGTCTGATAATAGAAAAAATATTCATACCTGTTACAGTTAGTATATTGAACATTACAGATAACTGCTCATACCAGTGTTTCGTTATATGATACGGCTGTATGGCAATGAGCCCCTGGTTGTAAGAAGTGATGATTCTTCGCAGCGATGTATCATCTTCAAACCATGTATCAGCATCCATAAACGCCAGTAATTCTCCTTGCGCATGTCGTGTCCCTTCGTAACAGGCAGCTGTCTTCCCTTTCCAGTCAGACAGATTATTGAAATGAATGACTCTGACACCGAATTCTTCAGCAATAGCGGCTGTATCGTCAGTCGACCCGTCATTGACCACTATGACATCCGCTGCTATGTTCTGTTGTTCGATGGATTGCAGTAGTTTAGGCAATTTGTCGGCTTCATCTCTTGCCGGAATAATAATACTGACGGTAGGCAGCTGATGCTTCGCTATTGTACTGACGCCTGGATTTCTGACATACATCAAATAGCCACAAATCAAAGATAGTAACATCAGACCTGTAAATGCAAACAGCATTACCGGTCACGCTCTGCAATCATTCTACCGACTTGTTGACCGCTGAGTGTCACCATCGGCATACCGCCTCCTGGATTAACAGTCCCGCCGACGAAATATAAATTATCAAAATGATCGCTCTTCTTTGGATGTTTGAAGCCATTATTCTTCTTACGGTCTGATAGTGTTCCGTATATCGCTCCGCGGTCAGAACCATATACCCGTTCGATGTCAGCAGGCAGCCACAAATCTTCTGTGACAATATGCTGCCGAAGATCGGTAAGTCCCATCTTTTCCAATTTGATTAATACACGTTCCCTTAAATTTGCATAGTCCAGTGCTGAAAAGTCTTTGTGCTGCAGATGAGGAATGTGCGGTAATATTTTGATGTTTTCATGGCCGGACGGTGCCTGCGAAGGATCGGTCTTATTCGTATTAACGAGATAGATAGTCGGATCATCCGGCAGCACTTTGTCATGGAAGACTTGTCTGTAATTGCGTTTAGAATCATTGGAAAAAAAGAAATTATGATGTGCAAGCTGAGGATATTCCCGGTCCACTCCAATATGCATCACTAAGCCTGAACTCGTCGGTTCAAATTTTTTCTTCAATTTTTTGATATTTTTTGGTGGTTGATCAAGCAGCTGTTCGTATAGTGGAATCACTTCCATATTGGAGACAAAATAATCAGCGGTAACTGTTGTTCCGTCACTTAATTGAACAGATTGTATCGTTCCATCGACTTGATTCATATGAATGATTTCAACACCCGTATGAATCTTAACACCAATGTCACGGGCAAGCTGGGTGATTCCTTCAGCAAGCTTATGCATGCCGCCTGAAACATACCATGCTCCTTGTTCATGCTGCATATGTATCATCATATTTAAGACAGCAGGTGCATCGTACGATGATGATCCGACATATTTGATAAAATAGCCGAGCATATCACGGAATTCAGGATTACTGATGTACTTGTTGATAGCTTGCTGCATCGTACTGAAATAGTCAAATCCTTGCAATGCTGTCAACGGGCCGTGATGTTTTATCAGTGGTATTTTCTGATCGATGCCACGTGCGAAGTAGCTGTCTTTAGTCAGTTCATGAATACGACCGGCATAATCCAGGAAGTTCCTGTATTCCTCTATATCCTGAGCTGATAAATAAGGGTTCTCCTGTGCCATAACAGCTAAATCACCGTATAAATTATATGTATGACCGGACGGGAAAAAAGCACGCCATTCTAATGGCAGTCTCATTATTTTCACATAATCAGCCATATGGGTATCACTTTTTTCAAACAATTCTTCAAAGATATAAGGCATAGTTAAAATAGATGGTCCTAAATCAAAACCAAAGCCATCCTGCTCCAACCGGTTCAATTTGCCACCGATATGATCGTTCTTCTCATAAAGAGTGACATCATAACCTTGCTGCACTAATGTAATCGCTGATGAAATCCCGCCTAGTCCGCCACCGATGACCACTACTTTCTTCATTGTCAGTCCTCCTTTAATCATCTTCCTAAATACTGCTTAGCCTGCTGCCTGAGCATTAACTTCTTAGTCGATGACACTTTATTTCTACGTGTTAAACAGTCGTAGTTGTGAGCTCTTACTTCGTCGATAATCCCTCGGTATACCATCGCTGATAATAACAACGGCAACTGTGCTTCTTTCTTATAGTAACTAATGGACTCATAAAACTGATCGTAAATCTTCTCAGCATATTGAGCTAAATATTCCCACATCGCAATAAATTCAGCATTTACTTGACGGTCTTCAATCGCTTGAATACAGCCATATTGTTCGATGACTTCGACAGGAATATAGATACGCTGATGATGTTGATGATCTTCTCCTATATCCCTTAAGATATTAGTGATCTGCATCGCTACACCGAGTTCTTCAGCATTTTGCTTCATGGCTTCGCTGCAGTGTTCTGATAGGATCGGCAGCAGCATCCGTCCCACTGAGCCGGCAACGCGGACACTATAATGTCTTAAATCTTCAAGCGTCTTCGGTTGTGTGAAATCAATATCCTGTTCTTGTCCTGCAATCTGCCAGTAAAACATGGTCAAATCAAGCTCATAACGGTTATGTACGTCACGTAAGGCGCGCCACATCGGATGATTGATGTCTTGTCCTGCTGAAAAATCATCTAACTCTTTCTTAAAAGCTGCTAAATGAGCAGAACTTTCCTCTTGATTATGTGCTTCATCAACTATATCATCAACCATACGACAGAACGCATATACTGCATATACTGCGTCAGCATCATATTTCGGTAGTTCTTTGAACGCATAATAGAATGACTTCGAATGTTTTTTTATGAGATTTTGGCAATACTCATAATCTTTCCTTAGCCTATTGCGATCCATGGCGATCACTTCCTGTCATTTGGTCATCAAGCATTAATTCCCCTGCCGCAATTTTGGACGACAACAGCACGATGGGAACACCTGCCCCAGGATGGGTACTGCTTCCTGTGAAGTACAAGTTGTCACATGCCACGGCTTTACTTTGAGGACGCAGATGATTGCTCTGGAACAATGTTGGCTGAAGTCCAAAAGTAGCGCCGTTATATGCATTAAAACGATTATTGAAATCGACGGGGGTGACACGTGTTTCTGTGACAATTTCGTTTCTGATATTACTCATCCCCGGCAGCTGTTCGAGCTTAGCTAACATCTTATTTCTGTAGTAGCGTTCAGTTTCCTCATTCCATTCATACTGCGCTGTTTTGAGTTCTGAAATCGGCATCAACACATAGAGCCCATCTTTACCTTCAGGCGCAAGGGATGGATCAAGTTTAGAAGCGATATACATATAGAGCGATGGATCTTCAATGGTGCTGCCATCAAAAATCTGCTTAATATTTTTATCCAGATCACCTGAGAACACAAAGTTATGTACATTCGGTATTTCTTCATATTTCTTATCCATGCCGAGGTACATCACGTAACAAGAACACGAATAGTCCATACGATCGATTTTTTCATCTGTATACTTTCCTTTTGCGTCGTTATCCTGTACAAGATGTTTCATCGCATAAGGGAAGTCGGCATTGCACATGACATAATCCGCACTGAACATACCGTAAGGGGTTTTAATACCAACCGCTTGTTGATTCTGCACAATAATTTCGTCTACCGATACATTGTAATGAATGACGCCGCCGAGCTCTTCAAATAGCTTTGCCATTCCTTTGGCCATCGTATACATTCCGCCCTTGATGAACCATATACCATACAAAAATTCAATCATCGGTATAATGGTATAGAGTGATGGACTCTTAGATGGGGACACTCCAATATATAATGTCTGAAAGCTGATCATATCGCGCATCCGTTTGTCCTTGATGTATTTATTCATTGTATTTTCGGCATTACCGAGCGTTTTCAGCTTCAATCCTTGATTCAGTATATCTAAGTTGTAGAAATCTCTTTTGTTTCTGAAAGGGCGCTGAAGGAAATGATTTTTTGCGATATTGAATCTACTGTATAGATCACTGATATAACGCAGAAATCCTTCAGAATCCTGTTCACTGACTCCTTCAAATAATTCTATAAGCTGTACAAGATCGTTGGATACTTCGAGCTTTTCTGTACCATTATTGAAGTAGCCGCTATACATAGGATTCAGTTTCTGCATTGGAATATAATCGTCAGCATCACGTCCCGCAAGTTCAAATATCTCTCTGTATAGTTCAGGCATCATCACAATGGTCGGCCCGAGATCAAAGGAATATCCCTCTCGAGTAATACGATGCATTTTTCCTCCCGGCAATGCTTCTTTCTCAAATATCTCTACTTGGTACCCTTCATTTTGAAGACGGATGGCACTTGCAAGACCTGCAACACCAGCACCTATCACAATCACTTTTTTCATTGTCATTCTCCTCACTTTAAACCTCGCTGCTGCTGCCAGGATATTAATTCCGGAGTCAGTACGATAGATTTTTTCTTAATTTCTGTTAATGACCGTGCGCCAAGCATGAGTGCAATCATCTTGAGGTGTTCTTTGAAAGTATTGATATAATCAATGGCTCCTGCTGTTCCCTGCTCTTCAATTAACAGCAGCATCGTGCGTGACATTCCCACTGCTTTTGCACCAAGTGCATAACACTTCATAGCGTCGAGAGGATGTCGTATACCCCCGCTTGCCAGTATATCGAGCTCCGGATAGGCACTTGATTCCAGCAATGACTCTACTGTCGTCTGTCCCCAGCCCTTTAAATAGGTCATGTCTCTCAAATCACGACGTTCATTCTCAATATGTATAAAGTTGGTTCCTCCGCGACCACTGATATCAACGATTTTCACGCCTATAGCAGCTAATTCACTGAATGTTTCTGTGCTTAATCCGAAACCTACTTCTTTAATAATGACAGGAACCGGTGACCGCCTGACAATAGCTTCTATGTTGCTCAACCATGCTGAAAACTGTCTATTTCCTTCCGGCATGACGAGTTCCTGCGGGGCATTGACATGAATTTGCAGTGCATCTGCTGTTATCATCTCTACTGCACGTAATGCCAGGTCAACATTGACGTCAGCACCAACATTCGCAAAGATCACGCCATCAGGATTCTGCTTCCTGGCTACGGAATAGGACTTGGCAGCACTGGGCTCCATTAACGCCGCATGCATCGAGCCGACAGCCATAGCTACTTGTGTTTCACGTGCAACGATGGCCAACTGCTCATTAATCATCGCAGCACGTTCACTTCCACCAGTCATGGCATTAATATAAATCGGAGTTTGAAATGTCAGCGGTCCAACAGTTGTCGAAAGATTCACATCTTCTAAATCAATAGTCGGTATCGACTGATGGACAAAACGGACGTCATCAAATGATGACGTCTCAACTGCCGGATGACTCACCGCTAATTCTATATGTTCATTTTTACGCTGCGCTCTCTTATTTTCTTTGTCATTCATAGTGAATCATCCTCGCTTCCAAAAGGGGTCATACGTCTATTTCTTTTCGTTTCAATCGCTTCTATTCTTGGTCTATTATATCTCTGGGCAATAATAAAAGGGAAATTGCTGACGACTCCAAACAAGATATTCAGCACCGCCGCCCATCTCGGATTCCATAACAAAAACAACATACCGTAAAACATCGTCATCCAGTGCGTCAGTTCTGCCCGTCTCATTTCTATTAAAAAGGTGGCTAATGTGGCATCGTTATAAGATGGTATTGTCTTTTTGTTATAGCCGCTTCTAATGATCATACTGCCGTCAGGTAACCGATTTTTCCATTTCTTTACCCTAAAAAATTGGTTCCATACTTCCCCTTGACGTTCCCATGAAAAAACTTTGAATAGTTTGCTTGAACGTCTGAAAAAAGAGCGGGGAATTCTACTCATTATTAAAGAATTGCCTATATTGACAGCCGTCCAGGCCAGTGTATTTACTGCTATTAATTTTCTCCACATCATTCTCACATCCTTCGCCTTATGAGCCTTTCGCTCACCCTTCCCTCGTTCAGATGTTAAACTGAAGAAAACATTAACTATTGGGAGGTATATGATGAGCGGTAATCATTGGAACTTTGATAATTCCTATACAACACTTCCTAGTGAACTTCATACCCTTACTCAGCTTCAACCAGTCAAAAAGCCTGAATTTGTTGTAAAAAATACACAACTTGCATATGAACTCGATGTCGATCCGTCGATTTTTAATTCAGTAGATCCATTTGCCGGAAATCGTTTGTTTGATGGCTCACAGCCGTTAGCACAAGCTTACGCAGGGCATCAGTTCGGTCATTTCTCGATATTAGGTGACGGACGAGCCTTGTTGCTCGGGGAACACGTGAGCAACAACAAACGCGTTGATATTCAGTTGAAAGGTTCCGGTAGAACGCCTTATTCCCGCATGGGGGATGGTCGTTCACCTCTTGGGCCGATGCTGCGTGAATATATCATTAGTGAAGCGATGCATGCGTTATCGATTTCTACTACTCGAAGCCTCGCTGTTGTATCGACCGGCGAAAGTGTACAACGAGAATCTTCGTTACCTGGTGGTATGCTGACAAGAGTAGCTGCCAGTCATATCCGCGTCGGAACTTTTGAATATGCCGTCCGGCTGGAAGACAGCGAGATTATTCGAGCGCTGGCAGATTACACGATCAATCGACATTATCCAGAGCTCGACCACGAAGAGAACAAATACCTCTCGCTGCTCGATAAAGTCATCGACCAGCAGGCAGCTTTAATCGCTAAATGGCAGGCAGTCGGCTTTATTCATGGCGTGATGAATACAGACAATATGGCTATCAGCGGAGAAACCATTGATTACGGGCCATGTGCTTTCATGGATACATTTTATTCTGGCACCGTCTTCAGCTCAATCGATGTCCAGGGCCGTTATCAATATCAAAATCAGCCGGGCGTCGGCTTATGGAATTTATCACGCTTTGCTGAAACATTGATCACTTTGATTGATTCCAATGAAGCAGCAGCTATCGAACTTGCTGAACAATCATTGAAACAGTATGAAACGCTTTATACGACTTACTATTTAAATGAAATGGGAAAAAAGCTCGGCCTTCATCAGCTGGCAGAAGGCGACGAAGAAATAATCATCGGGCTGCTGGATATGATGGAAGCACATGAATTAGATTACACGACTACTTTCCGGACGCTGAGTAATAATAAGATTGAAGATATTACGATCCGTAACAACGCTGACTTTACAGACTGGTACCAACGCTGGCAGCAGCGTATCCGTTCTCAAGAACAACCTTATCAGCTGATGAAGTCTGTCAATCCAGTCGTTATCCCAAGGAATCATCTTGTCGAAGAAGCTTTGAAACAGGCAGTTGAACATGATGATTACACTCCATTCCACCAGCTTATAGCAGCCGTCACAGCCCCTTATGAAGAGACTCATGCAGACAAATATTCAAGAGGGCCGGCTCCATCTCAACAAGTTTTCCAGACATTTTGCGGGACATAATTGAATGCAGCCGTGATTTAATGGACGTCGAAACGGGTATGGAATCAATATAAGCTGCTATTCATTCGAGTTAAATTGACAAAATTCAAGGAGTGGAGAACATATGGTACAAATTAAACGTGGTGAAGACAAGTTCTACGTTGGAGACAAAGAAAACGCACCTAAAGGAATTATGACATTTCTGATTCAGGATAATGACACAGTTGTCATCGACCATACTGAAGTTGATGACGACTTAAAAGGTCAAGGCGTCGGAAAAGAACTCGTAGCTGCCGGTGTAAAAGAAGCACGTGAGAAAAATTTAAAGATTATTCCTGAATGTCCTTATGCAAAGAAAGTATTAGAAGAAAATCCAGATTATAAAGACTTAATTATAGCAGAATAACAATGAGCTGGCCTGAGGGTCAGCTTTTTATGTTGGAAAAGAAAGCGTTTTCTCTTGAACTTCGACTGATTCCTTATACAATTAAATAAAGGAGATGACAAGATGACAGAGATGACGAGAGATTATTTAAAACAGCTCGATTCAAAAGACACCCTCGCTAAGTTCAGAGATGAATTTTATTTGACAGATGATGTCATTTATTTTAACGGAAACTCACTTGGTTTAATGAGCAAGCGTGCGGAGTCTTCACTTTATGAAGTGATGGAGACGTGGAAACAGTACGGTATAGACGGCTGGATGAAAGGAAAACGGCCGTGGTTTTACTTTAATGACGAGCTGGCTGAACTGATGACACCGCTTGTTGGTGCTGCACCTGAAGAAGTATGTGTGACCGGCTCAACGACAACGAATATTCATCAGATGATTTCAACGCTTTATCAGCCGACAGAAGATCGCTACAAAATTTTAGCCGACGAGTTGAATTTTCCTTCTGATATTTATGCGTTGAAATCCCAGCTGCGGTTGAAAGGGTTTGATGACACTGCTTTAGTTCAAGTCCAGTCAAAAGACGGTCAGACACTGATGACAGAAGATATTGTGGCTCAGATGACAGATGATGTCGCTCTTATCCTGCTGCCGGGCGTGCTCTACCGGAGCGGTCAGATACTTGATATGAAACAGCTGACTACTGAAGCACATAAGCGAGGTATTATGATCGGTTTTGACTTATGCCATTCAATCGGTTCTGTTCCTCATGAACTCAGTAAATGGGACGTCGATTTCGCGGTCTGGTGTACTTATAAACATTTAAACGGCGGTCCTGGCAGCGTCGGCGGTTTATATTTAAACAATAAGCATCACGACCATGCGCCGGGTCTTGCCGGGTGGTTCGGTTCTGATAAGAACAAGCAGTTCGATATGGCGCATGATTTCGAGAAAGCAATTGACGCCAGCGCCTATCAGATTGGCACGCCTCATATGCTGAGTGCCGCACCACTAATCGGTGCGCTTGAAATGATGAATGAAGCAGGAATTGATGCCGTGCGTACTAAGTCTTTGCTTATGACTGACTTATTGCTTGAGCTTGTGACTGAACATTTAGTGCCGTTCGACTTTGTTATTACTACACCACTTGATCATGATAAGCGCGGCGGCCATCTTTATATCGAGCATGAGGAAGCAGCACGTATTACAAAAGCGATGAAAGTAGCAGGTGTGATTCCTGATTTCCGTGCACCAAAAGGTATTAGAATGTCCCCAGTTGCTTTATATAATACTTTTACTGAACTGTACGATGCAGTGATGATCATCAAGACCATTATGGCTGAGGAGAAATATAAGGAATTCGAAAATGAAAGAGAGGTCGTCGCATAATGAGCTGGATTGATATCTCGCAGCCGCTGACGAATAATATTGCCCACTGGCCGGAAGATCAGCCCTTTATTTATGAGACAACAGTGACAAAGGAAAATTCCGGTTCTGTGAACATCGGCCGCATGACAACGAGTACTCATATCGGAACACACGTCGATGCACCGTTTCATTATGATACAGCCGGCCGACGAATTCTTGACTTAGACATCAACCGTTATATCGGCGACTGTACCGTAATTGATTTAAGTGGCTATGATGCCATTTCAGCAGCAGCACTTCAATCACAGCTGACTGAACGAGTTGAACGTGTATTGATCAAAACATCACTTCCTAACAATCCGGAACATTTCCCGGAAAATGTTCCTGGGGTCACTAAGGACGGGGCTGAATATTTGAATTCGCTCGGTGTTAAACTCATCGGTGTTGATACACCTTCAGTCGATGACATTTCAAGTAAAGCTTTAGAAGGTCATCACGCGCTTTATGAACATGATATATATATTCTTGAGAATGTTATGCTGGACAATGTCACGCCCGGCAACTATGAATTGATCGCCCTGCCTCTTGCTTTAAAAGACGCTGACGGCAGCCCTGTTCGTGCAGTCATCCAACCAAAAGGAGCGGTGTCATGACTAAGCATCAAGCATTTGAAGATGAGCAGAACATTCATACAGATTTCAGGAAGGACATGACATACAGCAGTTATCTCGGTCTCGAGACATTGCTTGCCAGTCATCATCCACTCAGCGGTCATCATGATGAAATGCTGTTCATCACTGTCCATCACGTCAGCGAAATATGGATGAAGCAGCTGATTCATGAACTGAAAGCTGCCGTCCATAACGTTCAGCACGATCAGTTCGGCGAAGCATTCAAGAAACTTGCGCGTGTGTCACAAATTCAGCAGCAGATCAAAAATGTATGGGATGTGCTCTCTACATTGACGCCAAGCGAATATTTAGAGTTCCGTGATAAGCTGGGCCATTCTTCAGGCTTCCAGTCCTATCAGAATCGGGTGATTGAATTTTATCTCGGCTATAAGACAGATTATATACTGAAGATTTATTCACATGAGCCGGAAATTCATGCGCAGCTGCTTGAAGCCTACAGCACACCGAGCCTTTATGATGCGGCGATTCATGCCCTGCATCGTGCTGGACTTAATATTGATGCTGATGTCCTTGAGAGAAAGCCTTGCATTACTTACACAGCGAATGACAGCGTGAAAGAAGCTTGGAAAGAAGTCTATAGAAACAGCGAAAAATACTGGCAGTTGTATGAACTTGCCGAAGAACTTGTCGATATAGAAGATCTATTTCAGCAGTGGCGGTTCAGACATATGAAAACAGTAGAACGCATCATTGGATTTAAAGTCGGTACTGGTGGTTCGCAAGGAGTCAATTATTTGAAGAAAGTGCTCGACCAGTACTTCTTCCCTGAATTGTGGCAGCTGCGAACTGAACTGTAATGAAACATCTTATCTCATTAAAAAAGCGGCCTTCAAATGTGGTTTGAAGGCCGTTTCTCGTTAATTTCCACGTTAAATCTTTTTCTATTCAGCCGTGCTGTTCGTTTTAGAGATTTTAATCGCTATTGTATAACCATCCAGTTCCAGCTTCAGTTCTTTATCGTTACTTATATGCTGTGCTGCAATAGCCTCTCCTGCTTTTTGACGTGGTTCTCTCTCCACCTGGTTGAGGCGGTAGAAGTCCATCTTACGCTCACTCTTTTCGACTTCTTCTAGTTCTCGCTCGAGACGGTTTCTGTCTGCTGTCTTTATCATGGAACTACTATAATTGACTGGTTTATAGTTTTCCACTAGTTCTAAATCTGCTAAAATATCTGCTCTTGTTCTCATCTTTTGCCCCCTGGTTATTTTAGTCACAAAAAAATAGCTCATCTTAAAATCAAGAAGAGCTATTAGAGAATCTTCTTATCTTTCAAGATATACTTGTTGGAATTAGCACAGTGCATAAGCCTGCTGCTGAGGTTTCATAGGGCCAAGTCCCTCCACCTGCTCTGAATAAGATACGAGCTATTAATTTGTAAAGTGATTATATCATACTACCTTCTATTTGTGTAGTATTAGAATGTTTTACCTAATGCTTCACCGCGTTTAATACCGTCAGCTTTGATTTCTTCTGCTTTTTCAGGGTTTGCATTATGGCCTTCAATAATCAGTTCTTCATATGACGGCACACCTGTAAAGTTCATGATTTGTTTCAAGTAACGGTTGCCAAGTTCAAGTTCAGCTGCTGGTCCTTCTGAATAGTAACCACCGCGTGCTTGAATGTGAAGTGCTTTTTTGTCAGTTAATAAGCCGACTGCGCCTTCAGCTGTATATTTGAATGCTTTACCTGCAACTGCGACTGCATCGATATATGCTTTCATTACTGCCGGGAAAGAGAAGTTCCAGAATGGTGTCACAAAGACATATTTGTCAGCAGCAGCAAACTGATCGCTTAATTCATTTAAACGATTAACTTTTTGTTGTTCTGTCTCAGATAATTTTGCGAACTCTTCACCAGACTGTAATTTACCCCAGCCGGAGAAAACGTCGCTGTCGATTAACGGGATGAATGTATTGTATAAGTCGATGTGAACGACGTCATGATCTGGATTAGCTGCTTTGTAGCTGTCAATGAATGATTGACCAGCTGCCATAGAGAATGAAGCCGCTGCATCGTTTGGATGTGCTGTAATGTATAAAACTTGAGTCATAATATTAGCCGCCTTTATATATTTATTATATTTGATATAATTATTATATTAATATTTCTAATGATTGCAGCCCTTTAAACTTAATTTAAATCGAAAGTGTAAAACATTACTTTTCAG